>Ga0257123_1000319_pt1 | contig 40574 bp, 33 predicted proteins | sample SI106_135metaG_FD_190185 | JGI IMG/M metagenome (GOLD analysis project Ga0257123, IMG submission 190185) | Marine microbial communities from Saanich Inlet, British Columbia, Canada - SI106_135 | ecosystem: Environmental > Aquatic > Marine > Inlet | place: Canada: British Columbia | collected...
AGGTGGTAGTACCAAGCGGGAGGACACTGGTCATTGGCGGCTTGATCAAAGAGACGGACCGAAAGGTGGCGGACCACATTCCAGGATTGGCCAGACTACCAGTCTTGGGGCCACTTTTCCGCAGGAAGTCCAATGGAGAGGAAAAATCTCAGCTCTATATCTTTATCACACCAAACATTGTACGAAGTGCCCCGAAATCCACAGCATTCACCACAAAAGAAGATAAGAGCAGATTTGCCTTTTTTCCGGGTAGGAAAAAGATCCATGTTTCAGAGGAAGTGGATCGTTTGACAATCGAGCGGATGGGCAAGAGGGTAAGCGACACTACCCTAAATGGTGATGAAGCAGAAAAGGTTGCCAAGACCCCCAAAGAGAACTCAAAATCCAAAGAAGCCACAGCGGCTATAGATGGAGATACAGTTAACTTTTCTGCGTTCTTGAAGAAGATCGCTTCTTTGAAAGAACAGGAGAAAGTGGACAACTTGCAAAGTTCACGAGAGGAAGTTAGACGAAAGAAGAAGGAAAGAGGATTTGAAAACCTGATTGAGCAGTTAAAGGAGGACATCTACGATAGTGAAGTTCATTCCTCTTCTGTGCCGCTGACGATCCCCGCGTCTATGGGAAATCCGGCATCTATTCAACCATCGAGGGAAGTATCCACAAGAGACCAGGTTCTTGGAGAAAGGGCTCAAAGAATTTCTAACCTCCTGGAGATGTGGGAAAAGGAGCCTGTGGATGGGATCATGGTGGAAGAAGATCAAAAGGCCAAACCTGAAACGAACTCGGCCCAGCAGCTGGAAAATTTGAAGGAGATGCAGGAAGTACCTGTCATTGATGAACCTGTGAAATCCTTTGAAGAGCCTCAGCAAGAACCCGTAGTAGAAGATGTGCCTGTCTACGAGGAGGAGAGACCACTCAGTATTCAGACTCAAAAAGAAGAGGAACCAATTCTAGATGTACCTGAATTGGAAGAAGGGATTTCTCTTGAACTAATTTCACCTCTGGGAGAACAGGGAAGATCAAGGGTGGAGCCTGGAGTTTTTCAGACTGGCGCGGAACCTCAGAGTGAATACAAAGAGACACAGCCTGAGAAGCCCTCCTCTAAAAAGACTCCTCGTTCTCGTCCTTCTCGAAGCCGTAAGACTCCAAAGAGGAAAAAAGTATCCTACTTTAACTCCAGTTTTGATTTAGATCTGAAGGGACTGGGACCGGCTGAAGTTATCGAGCGGCCTCCATCCCAAAAGAGGGCTTTAAAAGAAAAGAAGGAGACTGGTAATCAGCGCAGAATCGCGTTGGAAGGCAGTGCGGAACCTTCCTGGGAATCGGAGTTTTTCGAAAAGAACATGGCTCATGTCACAATCGCGGAGGTTCAAGAACCTGATCCCGACTTTGAGGCCAGGGAAGACGTTCAGGATGTACTCCATGAAGAATTGAAGATACCCTCCCAATCTAAAATACAGAGGTCCGCTACCCCAGTGCCTCCAGAACCAGTGCAAAGGTCTTTCTCTGAAGCTTTGAATGTAAAGAAAGGGAACCAGAATCAGCAAGCCGCAGAACCTATCATGCGTTCGAGAGATTCTAGAACCCAGAAGATTTTTGATGAACTGCTAAAACATCAGCCCAGAAAAGTGAGGCCAATGGGGACTACACCCAAAGGAACGAAGGTTACCAAGGCCAGTTCAACTGATGAGAGAACTCAAAAAATCTTCTCTGATCTATTTCCACCTTCCCAAAAGCCTGGTATTCCAATACACGAGAGCCCCGCCTCAAACATGAAATCAAAGGCACAAGAGCAAAGTTCCAAGACCATGCCCAGAACATTGCCCAAAGCAGAAAAGAATGCCAAGGAAAGAGAATTCGAGGTATTTCTCAAATCTATGTTTGAGAAGCCTCCGGTGAATGGGGCAGATTCTAAGCTAAGTTCCCGGCAGCCGGAGCCGCGCTTGAGGCCAACCAAAGAAAGAGAGTTTCTCGAGTTCCTGGATTCTTTGTAAACCGAGGTACGGACTTTTTTAGGCCATCCAGCCGACTACAAGATACACTGCTTCGCTTATCGTCGTTGAACGTAGCTTTGGCTACGCCCTTCCTCCTCTGCACTTGCAGAGCACCTTGTAGCCACCCGGCTAACCTAAAAAACTCCGTACCTCGATTTACTGATTTAAACGAAAATTACGGGTCTGATTGCATGGGGTTGCGTTTAGGGGGAGCTTTATTGGAGTTTGCTGTCTTTTTGGATTTTGTTTGTCTGGGAGTATAGGGAGGAAACTTCATAAAGGGGTTCGTCTCCTCTCAAAAACCCGGGGTCGCCGGAACTTCTGAGGGCTTCTCCGTATTCATCAGTTACAGGTGTATTGATCTTCCATACCTTTACCTGGATGGAATAGACCACTGTTTCTGAAGTACTCAGATCGGGGCTGAATTGGGTACCGGGCAATAGGTTAGTTCCATTTAAATAGGTAAAGACGGATTCCATCCTAAAAAATCCTTTATTGTAGAAAATTTCAGCGGAACGAATTCCGTCATCGCGGGGAAAGCCAAGTTCATCCGCACTTCCAGTGGGAGTGATTACGGTGAAGGACGCTGGATAGTCACCAGCATTGTCATCCAAAAAATTATCAATGGTCTGAAACTGGGCTAGCCAGGAATCCAGGAGTAAGTTTCCCAGGTTCAGGGCACTCAGCTGGTCCCGCTGTTTTACAGCACTTTCCGAGACATTTCCCAGGGCTGTGATCAGCGGAAAGATACCTACAGATATCACGGAAATCGTGATCAATAGTTCAACCAGGGTTACTCCTGTATTTCTTTGGCAAGAACCAAACATCTTCAATCTTTACTCCCAGGCCAGAATCATGGATTGGTTTCCCTTGAATTGAATTGCATTCGGGTCTGAATTGAAACAGTCTGCATTGGTATCACGGGAGGGTACGTAGACTACACATCCTGTTGAAGTGATAGATTTAGAGGTGGAGTCGTATAAGGACTTGTAGGTAGCAACCCATTTACCAGGAGTTTTACATCTACCCTGGGTATTGCCTACAACACAGGCCGAACCTCGAAACTCACAGCATGGTTTACTGGGAATCGCGTTGGTGTCACAAACGGGGATTCCATCTTTTATTGTCCAGGCAACACAGTATTCACCCACATACTCAAAGCTAATGGGAGTACTGACGGTTTTATCAATGTCCTCGGTCATTTCCTGCTCCATATGCAAGAGGCCCGAATGAGAAATATAGCGTACCTTACTCTGAAAAAGCAGGTACTCGACCTGAACGCTCTGGGTAGTAATCAGGTCTGCTAGAGCTATGGACATGGTGGAGAAAACAACGATCAAAGCAAGTACCATGACCAGGGTGTTTCCCTTACACCATTTCAGGTCTGGTTCGGAACCCGAGATCTTCTCAAAACTTGGACATATCATGTGGATAGTGACCCGCCTCTATTATGACATAGCAATCGGTGTTTGACAGGCTTTCTAGGGGTGTTTAGAATCCTTACTCACTCCCGAAGTTCAAATTTCCTTATTTATGAGATATCTAACCATAGCCATTCTCTGTTCTATTTTTTTTTATTGCGGCTGTTCTAAGAAAGATAGGACTGTAGAGAAGTTTTTGAACCCATCGATCCCTCATCTTGTACATGTACGTTACAAGGAAGGTACCTCAGGTGCCCAGGCCTGTGCTAAGTGTCACCAGGAGATCTACCAGGAGTGGAAGCAGTCCTTCCATTCCCAGGCTGCAATATCCCACGCCTTCATCACGGAATCGAATCAGTATGAATTTAAGCGCTGCATATCCTGCCATGCGCCGCTTTCACCCGCTTCGGGAACCAGCAGACCTGAGGCTCGTTCCTGGAAGATTGAAGAAGGAGTAACCTGTTCTTCGTGCCATGTGGTAGGGGATCGCACGGCAGGTCCCCTGGAAAGTGCCGCCCCCCACGGAACTCTGAAGGATGCGACTTTTTCCGATTCAAAAATCTGCGCTCCGTGTCACGATACAACTTATAAGGAATGGAAGGAGAGTTCTTATTTAGCTGAAGGGACCAGCTGCCAGGCATGTCATATGCCGTCAGTCACCAGGTACCTCTCGAATATGGCTCCCAAGTTGTATCGTAAGAAGACCTCCCATAAACATAGTTTTGAAATTGATTTTGAAGATGCAGTTGATCTTAAGATTACAACTAGCAGATTGGTGCCAAACCAAATCGTTGTTCATGTGACAAACCAGGGAAGCGGGCACGCCCTTCCTACCGGAATCTATGGAGATACGTCCATTTTTGTCGATCTTCGAATATTTGATGGAGATCGCGTTGTTTTTTTTCGTGAAGAAAAATTAAGTGCCAGAGACGAGAATTCGATAGGGGCTGGTGATACAAGGCGGTTTTTCTACAGTTTTAGGCCGCCCGGCCCTAAGTCTTATTTGTTAGTGGCCAGGGTGATGTTTGCTTCATCAAATTATGATCAAGATCAAAAATTGGCTGAAGTTCAGCGGTATTACTACGACTCAAAGGATTAGGTCCATATTATTGGGACTATTCTTCTTCGTACCAGGATTTTTCGCGCAAGAAAAATTGGTACACCCCGGGGAATTTATAGAAGTTTCCGGTGTTCTCAGGGATATTTTGGGAGACTATTATGTAAGTACTCCCGATGGAGTTCATTTCCTCGTTTTGGGTGATTTTGACGCTGTGATGAAGGCTACTTTGGAGCCTGATGCATACTCGGATATCGCTGAAGAACTTTCCTACGATCTTAGACGGGGGGATGGCACCCTGGATGTTGTTCTTACCGGCTACTACACTGTTTTGCTCGATACAGAAGATCAAGTTATCCATGTTTTGGTTGCCGGGAAAGGAGAGGAGTGGAAAGATTTCTCCCTAACTCTTACGAATCCAGGACCATCTGAAATTCCAAGCGGAGAGTTTTTTCTGCTGGAGCCCCCTGAATATTCCTGGCATTGGACACTTCCTGAATTACGAGAGCCCGCCGCTGACTTTATGCTCAAATACCTGACCTATTCCAGAAAGTTAGAGCGTGACACCCAGAGATTCATTGACCAGTGGCTACAGGAAGCCGGTGCTGAGGGGAATGAGCTATTTAGCATCTATCTGAGGTTTGCTAAGTGGAAGGCTTTTATGGCCAACGCGCCCCTTTATTATTCATGGCGCAGAAGTCTTGACCGCTACCGTAAAATACTTGTGAAAGAGGTTAAGGAGAAGATAGATCCTTCATCGATTTATTTAAGAATTGTAAAAAGAGATTATATGATCTACGCCGTGGAGAAGGGTACGGAGCGGCTGGTTTTTGCCTTTCCCATGTCCTATGGTCTCAATCCTGATTCCGCTTCCAAAGAGGAAGAGGATGATTGGAGAACACCCGATACTCCAGAGGAATACCGCACACCAGAGAATACTCCCATGAGGATTGGGCGGAGATTAGGCTATTCGGTTCGGCCAGGTATGATTACCAGAAACCTTGGAATTGAATCCAATCGACCCGAGGATAAGTTCTGGTCTAAGTGGGGTATGAATGTTGTGATCCACGGAAGTCCCAATTTCGCTTCCATCGGTACCCGAGCCTCTCACGGGTGCATTAGAATGCTCCCGGTTGATGTGAAGGAACTTTTTGAAATTACTCAAAAAGGGACCCCTGTCATCATTCAATAACACTGCTGATCCGTGTTTAGAAAGTTGCCTGGAAACGGTTTTTCGCCTTTTTCCCTCTGATTTCATCAGGGCGCTGCCAAGATACTAAGTACTTCGTAGCCCATGTCTTCGATGGCTTCTTTTATCCCTTGTTGACTAATCTTTGAGAGATCGGCGGCAACCTTGCCTCCAGCCCCTTCATAGGTGATATCTACACTTTTGATTCCTTCTACTTTTTTCAGGATTTTCTGAATCCCCTCAGCACAACCATCACAGGTCATTCCCTTGACCCTTACATGATAGAGTCCTTTGCTAGAACTCACTGATCCTGCTTTTGTTTTTAGTGTGCTTAAAACTTCCAGGAGCTTTTCCTTAGGCACTCTCTTCTTATAGTCTGGTTCAACAAAGGCATAGCGAATCAAGGAAGTTTGATCAATGAGAAAAGTGGCTGGTATGGGTAAAACCATGTCAGAGTTAGCGTTCCACCTGGAGAGATCTACGATCTTCTTGTCCTTATAAAGCTTTGCGGTACCCTTGTTGACCTGGAAGGCTACTCCATATCCTTTGGCAATCTGGTTTCCAGGGTCAACTAAAAGGGCAAAGGGAAGGTTGTGGTGCTCATGAGTGTCCCTGAGCTTGTTGGCCGCTTCCGGGGCAATTCCAATGATCGTGGCACCCAGGGCTTGAATCCTGTTGTTAAACTCTTTGAGTTCCTTGAGTTCCCGGTTACAAAACGGGCACCAGCCTCCACGGTAGAAACTGAGCACAACGGGTCCGGATTGGAGCAACTCGCTCAGGGAGGTTTCCTGACCTAGATGGTTCCGAGCCCTGAAATGGAATGCCCTTGCCCCTGCTTTCAGGGAGTTCTTTGAGGCAATCTTCGCCGAAGACGGCATTAGTTTGCTCTGCAGGTTTTTAGAGACGGCAGGTATTGAATTCTGATCGGAGGGGCTTGCGGATAGGGATGTTAGCAGTATTAAAAATGGAAGGATTCGCATTGGATTCTCCTCGGCCTCAAAAATCGATTGTGCAGAATTTATATCCGCAAACCATACCGTTTTGGGGGATAGAATTCCAGGATTGATTCAAGGCGGGAACCACCGTACAATGACCCCGCTTACCTGAAAGAGAGATGAGAATGCTTCTGGAACTGTCCATTTCCAATTTTGCCATTATTGAACAGCTTCAAATCGCATTTTCTCCCGGCCTTAATGTGATCACAGGCGAAACTGGAGCGGGGAAATCTATCTTGCTTGCTGCCCTTGGGCTTTTATGTGGTCAGAGAGTCAAGTCCGGCGCGGCCAGGAACCCCGAGAAGCCAATTTGGGTGGAAGCCTTATTCTCACCGGGGACGGATCCAAAACTAGGGGAAGCATTGATAAACCTGGGATTAGAAAAGCCCGAGGAGGAGTTTTTAATCCGGCGTGAAATTCTACCTACCGGTAGAAACCGTGTAAGTCTCAATGGGCATCTCTTACGTGTAGGTGATTTACAAACGCTCTCTGCTTATCTCGTTAATGTTCATTCCCAATTTGATACTTATCAATTACTTGATTCCCGAACCCACTTTGATTTTTTAAAGGGATTGGCTCAAGAAGAGTTTAAGGATCTATTTACTGGATATACAAAGATTTATTCCCAATATAGAGAACTGGTTAAAAGGCGTGAAACCGCTGAACAACGCAGTTTAGAGATTGAGAGGACCCGTGAGCATCTAGAATCTGAGATTAATGAAATTTCCATTGTATCCCTAAGGATTGGGGAGGAAGAAGAGTTAAATCGAGAACATCAGAGTCTGGCAAATCAGGAAAAAATTGCATCCTTACTAATTGAACTTAAACAGTCCTTGGATCGAGGTGAGGAGAACAGTTTGGTGGGAGTCACTCATAGGATTTCAGCGCTTCTTGAGTCCCTGAAATGTCTTGATGATTCGGCGGACTCACTCTATGACTCCTTTGAAGACTTGCGGATTCGATTGGAAGAGTTTTGTGATGGGATTGGCAACTACCAGTCCCGGTGTGAGCAGGGATCAGAACGAAGTCTAGACGATGTGGAGTCCAGAATTGGGGAGGTTGAAAAACTAAAGAGAAAATACGGGATCGATATTTCAGCGATTTTATCCTATGAAAAAGAGGCTGCTGAAGCTCTTTTTGAACTGGGCAAAGAGCAAATTTCCCTGGAGAAATTAGATAAGGATATAGAAGAATCTGCTGCGGAATTAATCAAGATTTCCGGCAAACTCCTCAAAATGAAAAAAAGGGCGGCGGTGATTTTGGAAGAGCGGGTAAATTCAGTGCTAAAGCGTCTTGCTTTACCGGGAGCCCAATTTTTGGTGAACTTTGAGTGTAACACCAGCGGAATAGTAGCCACTTATGGCGGTGATACCCTCAATCTAGGCCCGGAAGGCTCTGAGAAGGTGGAATTTTATTTTTCCTCGCACCAGTCTCAAGAGCCAGCACCCCTGAAAACAATAGCATCGGGAGGAGAGATTTCCAGGGTGATGCTTGCTCTTAAAGCATGCTTTGCCTCCATCCATTCCATTCAATCCTTTATCTTTGATGAGATTGATACTGGTATCGGAGGAGAGACTGCTCATGACCTGGCGCAGGTTCTCACGGAAGTATCCAAAGATAGACAGAGCATCGTAATTACGCACCTTCCCCAGATTGCCGTCTGTGCTCAGGAACATTTCAAAGTTGAAAGGGAAACACGAGCCAAAGAGGTTTTCACCCAGATCCTATGTCTTTCCAGAGAACAGGCACGAGAGGAAGTGGGAAGAATGATGGGGGTCAGGGCCTCAGACTCCCAGAATCGACAGAAAATGGCAAAGATCCTCGAAGAACAGGTCAGGGGAGAGTCCAACTCGTTGGACACCTCAAGTCCGGCATAGACTAGCTCTAAGAATTTCTTCTAAATTCCGATAATATAGAGGAATAGTACTAATGCGAGGCTGTTTTAAATGATCGTAGAAATTCACCCTGTCATACCGCAGGAAAGATTGATTTCAAAAGTCGTAGACTGTCTTAGAAATGACGGTATCATCATCTTTCCCACCGACACCTGTTACGGTATCGGGTGCTCTATTTTTTCCAAAAAAGCTGTGGGTAGAATTTATCAGGTCAAAGGGTTTGATAAAAAGAAGCAGCTTAGTATTGTCTGTGCTGATATAGCTGATATTTCTCGCTATGCTGTAATCTCAGATCTGGCTTATCGGAATATGAAACGCCTCTTACCCGGACCCTATACCTGGGTACTTCCTGCTACCAAGCTGGTACCCAAGAAACTTCATAGCAATAGAAAGGAAGTCGGAATCAGAATTCCCGATAATAAAATTTGTATGGAGTTGGTGAGAGCCCTTGGTCATCCTCTGCTATCCGCAGGCGCAGGTGATCAGACCAGAGGATTGCCCGGAACCGTAGCCGGCGACCTGGATGAACTCTATGGGGAAGTGGTCAATATGGTGGTGGATGGGGGTGTTCTTCAAGACACCTACTCTACAGTTCTCAAGGTGGATGATAACCGTGTGGAAGTTGTTCGCCAGGGTCTTGGTAAAGTCGACTTTTTGTGAGCGAGCTATCCTTGCTATATATGGTCTTTAACCTGTCTGAACAGTTTAATGGGAGGCTACCGGGAGTGGGCGAGACAATGCTTTTGCCAGGGCAGTATTTCTTAATTAAAAAGTACCCATTTCAAGTTGGAGCGGCAAGGAGAAGGCAAGAGGCACTGCAGACAAAGAAAGTAGTCCCCAAAACCTTTTTTGATTTCTTTCTTTATCACGCAGAGAGTTCGGAGCTGGAGTCGGGAGACTTTTCTCAGGATTGGAGTCCGCTGTTACTTAAAGCTAGCAAAGAAAACGCGGTGATCGTATTTGAAAAGAAATCTGCCTACCCAGAGGTTCTATTTTTTGACCCCCTGGCTCAACTTACCCTTCAAAAACTCCTTCAAGTAGATCAAGCGCAGTTTCAGGAATCGGTATAACGGGTGCCCCCAGGCTCTTTTCCAGGTCGGTCAACTTCACATCATCCAAAAAGACCGGTGTGTCAAACTTGAGACTATTCATAGGCAGCAAGTACCGACCACATTCACCCTTCGGTACTTGAGCCAGAATATCTCCCCCTACAATGAGGCCTGAAACTGTGACTGAGCTGCCAAAGTGCTCGTTCTTGATTCCATAAACACGGATCTTCTCTCGATGATTATTCTTGAGTTTAGGGAGCAGATATTTGTGAAAAATCTCGCTGCCATCCATACCGGTAATCAAGCCGATCCGCTCTTTGGGATCTGGAGTATTTGGGTCATAGAAAGACTGGAAATCTTCTAAAAATTTGGTACTGCCGCCAATACCATTCTCCATCAAATCATAGTGCTCGTATTCCCCGGGTTCTGGGAAAGGTACGTCAGCCCGAATGTAAAACTCATCGGCGAGTTGTACAAAGGAATTCCCCGTTTCTTTGCGGATTTTCTGCTGGAACTTTTGAACGGACTCCACACAGGATCGAGCTTCTGCAGGTGTGTGGGGATTCATTCTCTTTAAGCGTGATTGGAATTGGGTTAGCCCTACGGGAACTACCCCCAGTGCGCTCACGCCTGGATAGAGCTTGGAGAGTTCTACCATGGTTTGTTCAAGGATTTCTCCATCATTAAGTCCCGGGCAAATCACCGCCTGTGTATAGACTTCGATTCCAGCATCGAGTAAGCGTTGGATTTGAGGAATAATGTCTTCAGCTAAAGGATTCTTCAGCAGTTTCCTACGTGTGCAAAGATCTGTCGCGTGTACGCTTACATATAGCGGTGAAAGCCGATATTTCTCAATTTTTTCAAAGTCTGTATCCGAGAGACCCGCAAGAGTCACATAATTACCATATAAAAAGGAGAGTCGGTAGTCATCATCTTTGATGTAGAGGCTGCGGCGCATACCCTTGGGCAATTGATAGATAAAGCAGAAGTCACAATTGTTTTGACAGCGTTGAATTCTGTCAAATAAGACATCATCAAATTCAAGCCCAAGATCTTCATCATAGTCCTTTTCAACCTCAAACTTGAGCAAAGAACCGTCGCGAGCCACTTCGATGTGAAGGATTTCGCTAGCTACTTCATAGCGGTAATCGAGGATACTCTCTAACTTAGTACCGTTTAATGAGGTGAGAATATCTCCAAGCTGCAGTCCAAGTGTTTCTCCAAGTGATCCTTTCAAAACCGAGACGATCACTCCCCCTTTAATCTTTTGTCGATCGATTCGGTTTGACTGCATGGGTAACTAACTTGACTTCGCTCTTTCCATATATTGACCGCTACGGGTATCAACCTTGATAGTCTCATCAATATCAATGAAAAGAGGGACTTGTACTTCAAGTCCAGTTTCCAATGTTGCGCGCTTTGTAGCCGTCCCCGAGGCGGTATTTCCCTTCACTCCGGGCTCCGTATAGGTGATCTTGAGATTCACGGCTTGTGGCAGCTCGATGGTGAGCGGCTTTTCCTCAAAAAAAGTGATTGAAATATCCATGTTTTCAAGCAGATAGTTAGAGTTATCACCCACTGCTTCCTTATTAAGATGAAACTGCTCAAAATTCTCATTATCCATAAAGTGAAAATCAGTGCCGTCAGTGTAGAGGAACTGCACTTTTCGATTGTCGAGGTGGGCTCGTTCCACATTCTCTTCCGTTCGAAATCGCTTTTCAAATATTGATCCGCTATCGAGATTGCGCAGCTTAATTTGGGCAAAGGCTCCCCCCTTTCCAGGTTGGGTTGTATAGAAGTTAATCACTTCATGCAAAACCTTGTCCAAGATAATCACATTACCCCGTTTTACCTGGTTCACCCCAATTTTCATTGTATTTCTCCCTGATGTATTGCAATTGATGTAATCATTAGTAGCTTATGTGTATAGCTGTGAACCGGCATTAAGTCAAGGGGAGGGGGGTTTTGAATAGGGCTTCTGACTCCCGTGTCCGAAGGGCACCTGGGAGGCTTAGCTGCTTCTAAAAACTTGTCTTTGGACGGTATTGATCAACTTTGAGTGATTTTCTGACCGCTTCGTGTACCGTTGAGTATTCTTCTTGAGATCGCGTGTAGATCCTGATCATAAGCATTCGAAAGGGAATTTCATCATAGAGTCTCTCCAGGGGAACCGTATCGAATGTTTGAGAGTGAGGATCATAAATGGAGATATGTTTCACCGTGTCTCTGGCTATGTTTTCTGGTCTAAGCGCAAGAAAGGGAATATCTACCCGAATTTCCACCGACTCGTCTAGTTCTGTATAAATGAGGTCTCGCATTTTCTGCTCTACATCGGCAGGATTAAAGAGGCTGGTCAGGTGATCTTTTGGGAAATATTGCATTTCATGCACGCATTTCCAGGTTACATTGGCATTTAGGATTCGGTCCCAATCTTTGGCAATTTCACGCATTTCATCATTTTCATGGCTTGCCCACAGGTTGGGAATGGAGTAAAGAAAGTAGTCATCAAGACCATAAAAAGGCTCTAAATCGTCCAGGGGATCGCCCACACTTAGATGTTTCCATGCCTTGATGAACAGTTCCTCAAAGCTAAAGTCAAAAGCACGGACTTTATGATGGTAATAGATATTCTCATACATAAAGAATCGACTGTAGAGAAAAGACTTCAGGGCTGAAAGACAGCCTTTATGGAGAGTAAAGCCCGCCTCCCTCGAGACAAAGGTGGAGTTCATGAAACGATCAACATCCACAGTTCCATATTCCTTGGTTCCGCAAAAATAGGAATCCCGAGTCAAGTAGTCAAGGATGTCTACGCAGTAGAGTCCGGTGATGAGTTTCGAGAATACGTCCACCCACGGAGTAGTCTGGGTATTTTTACCAGAAGGGAGTTTTATCATGTTGGCAATGATCTCAGGATCAAGAGGTTCAGAAAACTCTCCATAGGGAGAACGGCGAATCCCGCGAATAATATCAGCGAGTTCTTCAGTAATGATCTTACGCCCGATGTCTTCATGGGTAGTCTTATAACCATTTTTACCATAGATCTCATCCAGGGTATGTCCCATGGGGCCATGCCCAACATCGTGTAAGAGACCGGCCAGTCTGCAAGTTTCCACCACATGCTGCTTGGAGGGTAGGGAGTCCTTACCCATGGTTTTGGCGTAGGAATCATAGAGATGATCCGCAAATTTCCCGGCCAGATGCATTACTCCCATTACATGAAGAAAACGGGAGTGTTTGGCTCCGGGGTAGACCAACCAGGCACATTGGAGCTGAAAAATTCTCCGCAGTCTTTGGACCCAGCGATTTGTGATCAGAGTTTTCTCGGTGATTTCGGAGGATTCCCCGGTGGTATAGGGAATATAGTTGTGGATAGGGTCTCGATAATAGTCAACCATGCGTCCAGGGTCATCGAGAGCAGAGGGGTCAAGTGTAGGTTCCATAGGGTTCTCCGTATGCGCGATATGCGCTAACAGTATATACTCAAAATGAAGTAATTTGCCCGGCTTACCGGACAAAACCTAATCTTACGACACCTATGCTCATCCCCAATTGACTCTTATTAGCAAGGGGAAAACCACTTACTTTTCGGCATACCGGGAACTCTGCCGTGTGCTCATCGGTTCCACAAAAGAAGAAGCGGGAGGGCAAAACAGGAAACTAGTCTGAGGGCTACATCTATTTTCTTTCGGGACCGCCTGAATTGATATCTCTCTTCAACCAGTGCCAAAGTTTCTGCTAAGATTTTTTGAGAATAAGAGCGTGCCGGTGCCTGAGGGTCTGTTTCCCCGGCTTCTGTCAGGTAATAGAGATCCGAATCGGACAGGGGATGTGTGGTCTGCTCCTTGAGAGATCTTCTAGCATTTTGGAGGTGAGAAAATGTGCTGTGGTTAGTTCTTAACACCGCACTGAGGGAGCGTATTTTCTTGCCGCATAGTGGACTTTTAGCGTGTTGCCGACGAACTACAAACTCAGCGATTGCCAGAATTTGAGCCTCCATGATTTTACTTCCCCACGATTTCTCGAACAGGATTTCAGATTCATCATAGAGCCTCAACCATTCTTGAAAACCTTGCTGAATTGTTTGAACCTGTTCCAAGAACTCACGGAACTCAGGAAGTTGAGTACAATTAGTAAGTACGCGCAGAGACTGGGATTTATCTTCAAGAAAGTGAGTTTTCTCACTTTCCACAATTATCTTGGAAAGCTTTGGATACATCGATGTTTAGAGTCGCTCCATCGGGAGTATCGGCACGCTGGCGATAGGCATTGAGTTCATGGCTCGAGATCTTGCCGGTACCATGATGAGTAGGTATACTGACGTTATGAACTCCAAGGACGAATCCGTTAGCGATACCCAGTCTAAGAAAAAGGTTTTGCACAAGCTCTTAATCGTTGAAGATGAAAAACTTTTTGCTCAGCTCCTATGCGATGCTCTTAGTGATATCGAAGGCACTGAAGTCGAAATAGCCCACAATGGCAGAGAAGCCCTGGTCAAGATTTCCGAATCGAATTATGATCTGATCCTAACCGATATTCAGATGCCGGAAATGAACGGAAAAGAATTACTGAAGACAATTCGTTCCCATGATGAAAAGGTTGGAATTCTAGTTTTGACGGCATTCCCGGAAGTGGATTACATTCGTGAATTCAATGATCTGGGGATTGAGGATTTTCTCTCAAAAGTAGAGTGTGATTTGGAAAATCTTCAGAACCTGGTTGTTGAATACTTTAGACGCAAAGAGATTGAATTCCTCTCAGACTCTTTTTAAGCGCGGTTTGAATAGGATGAGCTCCATTTGAGATATTCAAACATGAAGTCCTCTAGTTCACCATCGAGGACCTTGTCTGAACCTGAAGATTCAAAATTGGTTCGGTGATCCTTAACCATTTGGTAAGGATGCAGGACATAGGAACGAATCTGAGACCCCCATCCAATCTCCATTTTTTCCATCTGGTTCTTCATGGCGTCTTCCTCACGCTTTCGAAGTTCCAACTGGAAGAGCCTGCTCTTAAGAATCTTCATCGCTGTTTGCTTGTTGGATAATTGAGACCGCTCATTTTGACAGGTCACTACGAGATTGGTGGGTATGTGAGTGATTCGTACCGCGGAATAGGTGGTGTTGACTGATTGCCCCCCGGCTCCAGAAGAGCAATAAGTATCGATCCGAAGTTCCTTATCCTGGATGTCAATTTCAATTTCATCATCAATCTCAGGGGCGACATCTACACTTGCGAAAGAGGTGTGTCGACGGCTGGAAGAGTCAAAGGGTGAAATTCTAACCAGTCGATGCACACCGCTTTCACCTCGAAGATAACCGTATGCGTAATCTCCATTTACGATGAATGTGGTCGACTTAACTCCGGCGACATCACCAGGCTGGAAATCCAATTCCTTAAGCTTAAATCCCATTTGCTCAGCCCAGCGTTGGTACATACGGTAAAGCATAGAAGCCCAGTCGCAGCTTTCTGTGCCTCCCGCGCCAGGATGGATGGTGAGGATGGCTGACCTGCTGTCAAACTCGCCATTTAGCAAGAACTTGAGGTTAGCCTTCTTCAGCAAGACTTGAAAACTAGTGTAAGAATTTTGAATTTCCTCAGTCAGGGAAGAATCTTCGGATTCTCTAAAGAGCTCTAAGGAAAAGAGGATCTCTTCCCTACTATGAGAAAGTTCATCATACTGCTCCAGGTTTTGTTTCAAACGAGTGAGATCCCGATTGAGGTTTCCGGCCTTCTTGGGATCATTCCATATCTCAGTATCCTCTGCCAGCTGCTTTTCTAAAAGGCTGATCTCGTCTATAAGCTTTTTAGGCCTGATGATCTCTTCGATGGATTGAAACATCTCAAGGAACTCTTTGAGTTCATACTCTATTTGATTGACGATTTCGTTCATTTTTTAAAGTGGGTCAAATACCATGGCATTTCTTGTATTTTTTTCCGCTTCCACACGGGCACGGGTCATTCCGACCCACCTTTTCAACATGGATTGGTTTTTGGCGGGGCTGCTGTTTTTCCTTGAGTTCTGCTTCCTCTTCCAGGGTGGAGGAATATTGCAGCTCTTCTGATTTCTCAAGCTCCATTTCCTGCTGTGGATCGAATTCGAGTTTGTACATCAAGGAAATCGTTTCTTCCTTGATCTTGCGAATCATGATATTGAAGAGTTCGGTAGCCTCAAGTTTGTATTCTACGAGAGGATCTCTCTGACCATAACCGCGCAATCCGATCCCTTCTTTAAGATGGTCCATAGTGGTCAGGTGTTCTCTCCAGCAAGAGTCAACGTTTTGTAGAAGAACCATTTTTTCAACGTGGCGCATAAAGAGGGGGGTGAACTTCTCTTCCTTCTGCTCATAGAGAGCTTCCAGGTCCTTGTAGACGAGCTCTATGAGAGGGCCTGGCTCCTTGCCGTGGAAATCAGCGGACATTTCGTAATGGAAGAGGTCCTTGAGCTGAAGCGCGATTTCATCGTAGTCCCAATTTTCCTTGGGAACCTCGTCATGCACCGATGCATTGACTACTTCTTTTGTCACATCTTTCAGTAAGCCGAGGACATCTTCTTTGAGATCATCCTCACAAAGAGCTTTACGTCTTTGATCATAGATAATCTTACGATGCTCATTGAGCACATTGTCATACTTGAGAATATGTTTTCTGGCCTCAAAATGCATCGACTCTACCCGCTTTTGAGCATTTTCGAGGGCTTTGGTAACCATTTTTGAATCGATGACCTCTCCGTATTCCCAGTTCATGAAATTCATCATGCGGGTCATTCGATCTCCCCCGAAAATCCGCATGAGATCATCCTCCAGGGAAAGATAGAATTGAGATGCTCCCATATCACCCTGGCGGCCGCATCGACCGCGAAGCTGGTTATCAATCCGCCTTGATTCATGGCGCTCGGAACCCAGGATGTACAAACCACCGAGTTCTGCCACTCCTTCGCCAAGCTTGATATCTGTACCTCGCCCGGCCATATTTGTAGCGATGGTTACCGCGCCTCTTTGACCCGCCTGCGTAATGATCTCCGCTTCCTGTTCGTGATATTTTGCGTTGAGTACATTCACGGGGACATTTCCGCTGCGAAGTTCTTCCGCCAGCAATTCCGAGTTTTCGATGGAAATAGTTCCAATCAGGATGGGTTGTCCCTGCTCATGCAGCTCACGAGCCTTATCTGTAATAGCTTCATATTTTTCTTTGCGAGTTTTATAAATCAGGTCAGGAAGGTCCTGTCTTACCATAGGTCTATTCGTAGGTATTGCAAGAACATCGAGATCGTAAATCTCTCCAAACTCCTGTACTTCGGTTAACGCGGTACCTGTCATACCTGCCAGCCGACCGTAGAGACGGAAGAAATTCTGAAAAGTAATGGAGGCCAGTGTCATGCTTTCAGTAGCTACAGGGACTCCTTCTTTGGCTTCGATAGCTCCATGGAGGCCATCAGAATATCGTCGGCCGGGCATCAAGCGGCCGGTGAACTCATCGATAATGATGACTTGAGAATCTTTGACGACATATTGTTGATCTCTATGGAAGAGTTCTTTAGATTTGAGGGCTGCCTCCAGGTGGTGAAGGTGCTTTAGCTGTTCGGGGGCATAGAGATTTTCAACACCCATAATCTTTTCGGCATGGGCAATTCCTTCATCGGTCATGTAGACACTGTGAGCTTTCTCATCAACCGTATAATCCTGCTCTTTGTTCATTTTGAGTACCCATTGGGTCGCCTTTAGGTAGAGCTCTGTGGTTCTTTCAGCAGGACCAGAAATAATCAGGGGGGTTCTTGCTTCGTCAATGAGGACGGAATCCACCTCGTCAATAATGCAATAATTCAGGCGTTGTACGATTTCGTCCCGATGGGATGCCATATTGTCCCGCAGGTAATCAAAGCCGTACTCGTTATTGGTCCCATAAGTGATATTGGCCTTGTAGGCTACTCCTTTAGGCTCAACCGGCTGGTCGTGATGAATCAAACCTACCGTAAGACCCAGGAATTTATGCACTGCCCCCATCCATTCCGAGTCTCGGCGAGCCAGGTAATCGTTGACAGTTACTACATGAACTCCGCGATTCATTAATGCATGTAAATAAACCGGTAGGGTTGAAACCAGGGTTTTTCCCTCACCGGTTTTCATTTCCACTACCGTTCCGCGTGCCAGGGCAATTCCACCCGCTAGCTGACAAGCGTAGTGGCGCTCTCCAAGGACTCTCCAAGCTGCCTCTCTGACGGTAGCAAAAGCCTCCGGTAGAACTACCTCAAGGGCTGAATAGTACTCGTTTCCCCGTTTAAGTTCATCGGCTATGATTTCCTGGAATTTGATTGTTTGTGCCTTAAGCTCTTCATCGCTCTTGTCCTTCATTTGAGATTCAAGAGCCTCAATTTCATCTACGACGAGATAGAGTTTTTTTAGCTGCCGGTCATTATAACTTCGTGGAAGTATGGTTTTTAGGGTTTGCAGGAACATATTGAAATGACTAAGGTCGGAATTGAACGAATTAACAAGAAGAAGATCCTCCCCCCATTAATCCTTGAGGCCGAACTCGAATATACTATCGTAAATGAGGCTCGATCAGACCAATATTCCCGTCATTTCGACGGTAGACTACGTTGACCTCGCCAGATTGAGCATTACTGAAGACGATAAACTCCTGCTGCAGGTACTGAAGCTGCTCGGCAGCCTCATCAATAAACATAGGCTTGCTGTAAAAGTTGTTGCTTCGTATGACCTTGGGTTCGCTCTCAATTTCTACGGAAACAGGGTGGAACTCTTCTTCGAGTTGTACGACTTGATGCCTAAAATGAAAGTCGTTATGTTTATGTTTCCGATTTGGTTTCGCCTTTAGTTTCTCCTTGTATTTTGTGATTTGTTTCTGGAGCTTATCAAGAATCAGATCTATAGCGGCATACATATCCGCATGAGAATGGGTTGCCCGAAAATTGATTCCGTTAGCCCATATAGTCACTTCAGCTGTGTGAAGAATACCCTGACTCTTGGTTCGATCCACGGATAATATGACATCGATTTCTTGAAGGTGATCCACAAAGGTGTGGATTGAATCCATCTTCTTCTCTACGAAATCTTTTAATGATGGAGTAAGTTCGATATTTCTGCCAGTTATGATGACTTTCACGACGTCCTCCCCGTACCCTTGGGATAGGGTTTATTCCCGACATAGTATCACAGAAACGCAGAACTCAAAAGGAAATTGTATGGTCTGTAGGGGGCAATTCATCAAGCTTTGAGGAAGTTGTTTTTTAGGAGAATCTCATGTTTTTCGTTGAGGATGTCATGATTGCAGAAGGATTGAGAGTAGCCAGATTTGCCTGCCGGGTATCCGAATGCAAGGGAGCCTGCTGCGTGGAGGGTGAGCAGGGAGGCCCTTTAAGTTTGAAGGAAGCTCGCTGGATTGAAGAAAACATAGAAGAATTTCTCCCCAAGATGGATCCGCAATCCCGCACGCAGGTTCGATTGAAAGGGGCTGTGGATAAATCCGAAAAGGGAGGCGGCGGCGGTCACACACCTCTTCTTGGTGAAGGAGGGCCGTGTGTTTACCTGGTTCATGATAAGCAGGGAGTGGGGCACTGCCTGTTTGAAAAGAGCTATGCCGACGGTAAAAGCTCATTTCGCAAGCCAGTATCCTGCCAACTTTATCCACTCATCTTCAAGGAAACCCGCTTCTACAAAGTCTTAACTTATGAAAGAAGGGGTGTGTGTTTAAGTTCCTGGAACCGGGGGCCGCTTCTTCTCGAATTTGAGAAGGAGGCTCTATTAAGAAAGTTTGGGGAAAGCTTCACGAAGAAACTTCTAGAGGAGGTAAATACAAAGGAAAAATCTCAGTAAGTTCCTGTCTGAACTTTTTGTAACCTTTTTCTCTCCGGGCTCATCATAAGTTCTGATCGAAGAAGTTTGGGAGGAACTATGTTTGCTGGATTTGCCTTTTTTTTACTCTTAATCTCACCTCTCTTTGCGATCAGTGATCATTCTCCTACGCATGCTTATGCGCAGGAATTGTCTCATGGAGATCTACGACATTTTATCCTCAGAACAGGTTTTGGTATCAGTAGATCGGAAAGGAATGATCTACAATCGCTCTCCCGCTCACAGGCCGTAGATCATTTGGTCAATTCTGCACGCAAGACCTCCTTCACAAGTTTTCCCGAGTGGATCAGGGAAGGGGCGGAGATCGAAAGACCACCCAAAAACATGGCCAGGGAAGATCGCAAAGAATTTCAAAAAGCCCGCCGAAAACGGGGATTGGAACTCAAGGCATGGTGGTTCAGGGAGATGGTTCAGACGGATACTCCCTTCACGGAGAGGATGACTCTATTCTGGCATAATCATTTCACTTCGAGTCTGCAAAAAGTGAAGTTCCCCCTGTTGATTGCTCTCCAGAATCAACTCCTGAGAAAGCACGCAGTAGGTAATTTTCGGGATTTGCTTTCCGCTATTTCCCGCGATCCGGCCATGACAATCTACCTCGATGGTCAGTCTAATCTGAAAGCGAATCCAAATGAGAATTTTGCCCGCGAACTTCTTGAGCTTTTTACTCTTGGGGAAGGGAATTACTCAGAAGATGACATCAAGGAAGCCGCGCGGGCCTTCACAGGTCACAGGGTGAATCGCAAAAGTGCTGAATACGTTGTTAATTACAGACAACATGATCATGGAATGAAGGATTTTTTAGGCCAAAGGGGTCGCTTTATGGGAGAAGATATTGTCTCCATTTTGCTGGAAAACCCTCAGACAGCCACTTTGATTACGAGAAAGCTCTGGAAGGAGTTTATCTCTACTCCCATTCCAGCAAGTCGTCTCAGGGAACTCTCGACTGGTTTTCGACTCTCAAATTATTCCATACCCGATCTTCTTTCCTGGATCTTGAAAGCACCTGAATTTTGGAGCCCCGGAAACCGGGGAACATCCATCAAGTCTCCGGTGGAATTGATCGTGGGAACTATTCGAAGTCTAGGGATTAGGGCCATAGATTATATTCAGCTCACCAGGCTCAGTAAAAGGTTAGGTCAGGATATCCTGGACCCACCCTCTGTTAAGGGTTGGGATGGCGGTAAGAACTGGATCAATTCCCACACTTTACTATTGCGATACCTGGCTCTGACTCGCCTGGCTAAATCCCTGGAAAAAAGTGATTCACCCCCCCCGTCGGGAGACCTTTTATGGATGGCTGCCCCTCCTGTCCTGGAGATGAAATCAGCCCCGAAGAAGAAACTCTTGGTAAAGTTGCTGGATCCGGCCTGGCAGCTGAAATAGTTGATCCTGGAGGTTAGAAATGGATCGAAGAAATTTCTTGAAAGGTGTATTAGGAATCATGGTCAGCCAGGGTGTCGCTGCAAATTTGCCGACCCTGCGCCGCAGTCCAAAAACCTTGATCTTGTTGGAATTGAAGGGAGGAAATGATGGACTCAATACGATTATTCCCTTCACGAATCCCGAGTATTATCGCCTGAGGCCAAACCTGGCTATTCCAGCTAAAGAGGTCATCAAGATTTCAGACACTCTGGCATTTCATCCTGCTCTGGAATCTCTGCAAAACTCCTGGAATGCCGGAGATCTTGCTATTGTGCAGGGACTGGGCTATCCCGAACCAAATCGCTCTCATTTCAGCTCGATCGATATCTGGGAGGCTGGTTCGGACTCATCCTATGTAGAAGATGTGGGCTGGATTGCCAGGATACATGCGCAAGATCCAGGAATTCTTGCAGACAATGATCTTGATACCCTGGTATTAGGGGACGCCAATCTCGGGCCTTTTCAAAAGGGCCAATTCGAGAGCCTGGTTGTGCAACAACGAGGAAATCTTTTCAAAAGGGTCAGCAAACTGCCGGGAATTAGTAAATATCGCGAAGATGTGAATCCAGCATTAGATCATATCCTCCAAATTCAAGAGGAGCTCAAGATTACTTCCATGAAGGTTCAGCACTCCTTAGACTCGGCCCCCACCATCCAGACTCAATTTCCCAAGACCCGTCTTGGTCAGTCGTTGCAGATGGCAGCCAGGGCTCTTGCGGGAGGTTTGAGGCCAGGAATTATCAAAATCACACACACCGGTTTTGATACCCATGCATCACAACTTGGTAAGCATCGAAGACTTCTTGAGGATCTGGCTGGTTCGCTAGACGCATTTCGTTCCTCTATGGTTGAGTTGAAAGCCTGGGAGAATGTTCTGATTATGACTTATTCAGAGTTTGGAAGAAGAGTAAGTGAAAATGCCAGTAGGGGCACGGACCATGGGACCGCAGCTCCGCATTTCCTTCTTGGAGGCAGAGTAAAAGGAGGTGTCTTTGGAGACCATCCTTCCCTTCAGGACCTGGATCATGGAGATCTGAAGCATACCCAGGACTACCGGGCTTACTACCAGGGTGTTTCTAAATTATGGTGGGGGAGCCAGGCCAGGATAACCCCAGGTCAAACCTGGTTTCCCATGGACTTTCTAAGATCCTGATCTTTGTTCTAAGGTGTGGTCGACCGCATCTCAAAGGCATCCTCAAGAACCTCTTGTTCTTGCTGGTTTCCACCTGCGCTGGAAAGTTCGGAACTAAGAGTTTTCCGATCAATTTCTTGCTCAGTTTGGGCGGATTCTTTGGAATCTTCAAGGGTGACGGACTCCTCGTGGGTTGTCATATCTGGAAGAACTAGAAAGGTCTTGGTGACATAGGTGTGCACAGCCCGGTCCGGGTCTATGGTAAAGCGGCCCTTTCCACCTCGAATGACGAGGTCTGTTTTGTTGGTAAGACCCTTTACAATCCAGCGGGTCGGATTGTCGTCATCCCTGGTCCAGATACTCCCGTTACTCAGAACTCTGAAATTAGAGCCATCTTTGGATTTCAGAACCTTATTTCCCTCATGAAAATCAAAGGTCGCATCGGCACTGATAAATCCCACATCCAAACCGTTGGTGAAGGAAAGGTTCCCCACATTATGAATACCGACCGGGGTTTTGAGGTCCCAAACTCCTTGATTCCCTTTTACATCAAGAATGTCGTAGCGCATATGCGCTTCCACGTTAAAAACCCGCCCATGTTTAGCCTCCTGATTTTTCATGAACCAGTAGTCTCCATCTTTATCAAATTTGACGGAGGATAACTGATCTAGGAAGTAGATTCGCCTGGGGCTCTGTTGGCCGATTTCTTTGCGTTTGATCATGTCCCGGGCGCGTTCTTGAGCGACTTTTTCGATTTTTTTCTCATCGTATTTAAGTTTGTCTCGAACGTAAGGCATTTCCTTAAGGACTTTTTCCAGGTCTGAAATAAGGCCGCGGTGCTTGAATTTTTGGTACCAGCCCATCTTTGTAACAGCCTGAACCCCTGAATAAACAGCATAACCAACTGCTGCCGCTACGAGTGTTAATGGAAAAGAAGTGCCTACGAGTGCCGCAAAGGCCACGCCCCCAGCCAGTCCACCTACGCGGCTTTCCCAGTTGTCTGCCGCATTATCAGCCATGTCCAAAAACGCGAATTTTCGATCGTCAAGATACTCTTGAAACCAACCCTCTCCTTTCTGGCGGGTTGTTTTTTGGGTGTCATACTCAATTTCTCGATCTCCAATTACAATTTCCTCTTTACGCTGTCCTACCGCCAGAACAACAGCAGACTCAACCAGTGCTTCCGCTACAACGGAAATAGCGCTGCCCTTGGCGAAGTTCCCTGCGAAATGACCGAGGGAAAAGGGCCATTTAGGTTTGAGACTGGTAAAGCTGCGGATCATTCTCCTTCTAAGACTCGCGATACTCCAGAACTTGGTCATGCTTGGACGGGCAGAAAATTTAGCATGGGAACCGGCACGCTCAATAGCGGCACTTGTGGCTCCGGTTGCCTGGTTAATGGTGGCTACTTCGCCAAAATCAGGTTCTTTCTCCAGGGCTAATTTAAAAAACTTGGTGAAGGATTTATCCCTAAAGGTTTCTACCTGCAATTGGCTGAAATATCTCTCATTAAAAAACCGATTAAAGGAAGGTTTGTTCTTCTTAGAGCTAAGACTTTCACCGCTTTCTTTGTGGATTTGGAGAGCGGCTAATAAATTTTCACGAATTTTTTCGCCGGGAGCGTCCTCATCATAGATTTCCATTTCTATAAGTGATGCCAGCAGCGCAATTGCTGCAAAATTTGATCTGGTAATCTTAGCGGGTTGAATGAGCAAAATTCGTTCGATGGTTTCTCCATCCTTGAAGTGTTTCCAGTAGGATCTGCCAAGGACAGTCTTCTCGCTTTGAAGCCACTCCTTCAAGTAGAAGGAGATACTGCCTTCCAGCCCCCATTCCTTAAAAACTTCTTCCAGTCTCTCCAGTTGAGGAGACGTGATGGTATTAAAGATGTCTGCCGCATCATTGATTCTTGAATACGGGAGTTTGCCCTTGATTTTGCGATTCAAATTAACTGAATTGGTTCGAACTCCCAGGTAGGCTCTTCCCAGCAAAACCGCACTGCGGTAGGCAAGGTAGTGGAGAGTGACCTGTAGATCATCCTCAAGAATAGAGCGGATATCTTTTTGGATTTCTTCTATAGCTTCAGGATCTTTTCCGGATGAAATATCGAGCATAGCCTGTGCTCGATCGGGATCAAGAGGTTCAGAATCTGATTCCTGAACAAAGGCTGTACCCGCGCAGCCAAAAAAAAGAATCAATAGGATGAATTTAACGGGCATAGGAAAATACTCGGAGTTGAGTCCAAGGGTTACTACGAGGTGTACCCGTAAAATGTTCCCTCTGCTTGTGCCAGGTGGGAACCTCTTTTCAGTGTGCTACGATGGAGAGTTGTAGTCTCAGGTAATGGGGGTCGTTTATGAAATCGAAAGTCTGTCTTCTTTGCGTTTTTCTGATCCCATTTTCAATGGTCGAGGTCAAAGAGTCAGACTCTCTTAAGGAGAAGTTGGTCAAGGCTATTGTCACAGCGGTAGTTGATCGTAAGAAAATAAATCAGAAGAAGACGGAATTAGTTGGAAGAATTATTGAAAACCTGAAGAAAGCTGACCAGGTACTGATTCGGGACATGCTGGAGTGGAAGCAAAGCGAAAGGGAAGAGAAGGAATTAGAAAAACGATTCTTTGATATGGAGGCTGACGCCTTCGCGAAGTTGAAAAGGCGACTGGATTCAGAACTGGATTTGTATCGCCTGATGCTGAGGAATAGTGCCGGTTTCTACCACAAACACTTCACCATTGATGAACTGAAGATCCTCAGAAAGTTCTATGCAACCGAAGCGGGAAAGAAGACGCTGAAATTATCTGAGCTGGCCTATGAGCGTGGCATGTCTGCCATCGACAAACATGTGATCCCCTTAGCAACAAAAATTTCTAAGGAAGTTCAGAAAGAACTGATTGAGGATTTCATGGTTCAAGAGCCCTGATCCGTTCCCAGTTCAAACATTTGCCTCATTTACAGCTTCGATCAAGTGCAGAAGGTAGGCCCCGGGGTTGCTCAAAGCCAACCATGCGGCATAGTTGTGGGATAATAGTCTTGTGAATTGGATTTCCGCCAGCGACATTCACTCTTTCAGACATTGTGTGCGACGATTCTGGTATGCTCATCATCCTCCTGCCGGTCTGCTTGAGACCGACCAGGATCCCTTTGAGGCTTTGCAGCAAGAAATGGGATCTACCCACGAACAGGCGGTCCTCTCTCATCTTGCACAGGGGTGCCAGGTAGGTGTTGCTCAGTCCGTTGAGCAAACCAATGAGTTGATGCGGTCAGGGATTGAGATCATCTACCAGGCACAACTTGTTGATGAGACCAGGAGATTATTCGGTAAGCCCGATTTTCTATTTAGGACCGACGAAGGGGATTATCAAGCCGCAGATGCCAAGTTAGCCCGCTCTATGAAGACCCGAACAGGGATTCAGATCGCTTTTTATCGCCAACTGCTTGGCAATGAACATCAAGCCCTGGTCTTTCTTGGAGATGGTTCAGTCGCGGAAGTGGGGGTCGAGTATGACACCAAATTGGAGGAATTTCTTCGAAAAGCAAGAGAGATTGTGGATTGTGAGGTTCGTCCCAGCGCTCATTATTCCGTGAGTAAGTGCAGTCAGTGCCTTTTTCACGAAATCTGCAAATCAGAATTTGAGCAGGAGGAGGAGCTTTCTCTTCTCTATGGCATTCATGGCCGCAGTGTCCCGGCTCTCCATGGGGCAGGAATTGAAACTATCAGTGATCTGGCCGCCAGAGAGCCTCATACCATTCCAGATATTCCCCATTTAAAGAGAGCGGATAAAAAGGTACGTGCGGTACTGCAGGCCAGGACATGGAAGAGCGGGAAACTGAGTAAGCTCAAAGAGATTGAACTGCCGGGAGGGACCTGGGTACACTTTGATGTTGAATCGAATCCCTTTAATGATGCTGGCATGGACCATGTCTATTTATGGGGGTTGTTGAAGCCAGGCTACGGTAATTCTGACTTTGATTATGCCTGGTCAGACTCCATACAGGATGATAGAAAGGCTTTTGAGGAATTTTTAGGTTTGGTTGAACAGTACCGTAGTCGCTGGTCGGATTTAAGATTAATCCACTTTTCCCCCTTTGAGCGAACCCAGCTAAAATCATATTCTCGGCGCTATGAATTAAGGGATCACCCTGCCATTCTCTGGCTTCTTGATGAGGAGCACGGTCCTCTCTTTGACATTAAGACTGCTGTGATGGATTGTCTTATACTGCCGCTTGGCAGGTATGGGCTCAAAGATATCTGTAAGCATCCTGCCCTGGTGAATTTTCAGTGGGAAGACGAAGGCTCCGGGTCCCAATGGTCAATCGTTCAGTACATCAACTTCTTAAATGAGAAGAATTTAGAAAAACGAAAATTGATCAAGGAGAAGATTCTTACTTACAATCGTGATGATGTTTTGGCCACCAGAAAATTGGAGGAATGGCTGAGGTCTCTTTAGGGAATCTCTACCCAGCACACCATTGCCAAAAAGAAACTTTTCAAAAAAAGACGAAAAATTGGGGACAAAGGGCGACTTTTGTGAAAATTTGAGTTACTATGGCGCTCGCTTAATTCCGCTGGATTTTAAAGTTTTGCGAGGATGTAGATCTCGCTTGTCAGGTTGAATTACTGACAGAATATAGCGGTGCCAATGAAAATTGGTGTAATTAGCAAAGTATATCAAGGAGAAATTGCGTGGCAAATCAAGTTTCAGGCACTGTAAAGTGGTTCAACGAGGAAAAAGGATTCGGATTCATTCAACAGGAAAGTGGAAAGGATGTTTTCGTACATCATAGTGCCATTAACGGAACCGGTAGAAAATCCCTATATGAAGGTCAGAAAGTTACCATGGAAGTAACCCAGGGCCAAAAAGGGCTGCAAGCAGAAAACGTTACCCCGGTCTAAGACCAGGGTTCAGCCCTTTCACGGGGCTTCATAAAGTCAGATCTCACCAAAGTTCGATAGCGGTTCAGGTTCTGGATTAAGAATTCTTTAAGAATTCCAGTATTTTATCGCGTGCCTTTGAAAGTTCGGAGGCGTCGACGGTGAGATCGGGCTCGTTGTAGATCCCCGCGTACTTTTTATCGTAGTACTCGAGCAGGAGTTCTTTGAGGACTTCTCGAATTCGTGAGTCCCCTAACATTTCCTTCCAGTTTTGATATTGGATTTTTGAGATGTAGGGGCGGATCGATTCGAGATCTCTTTGCAACAGCGGAATTCCTGAATTGTCTGCACCGATGTATTCGCGGTGGATTCTCTCAACCCGTTTCTCAATTGAACAGGTAACCTCTATGGTGGTAGCTGAAGTCATGGCTTCAAAAACTCCGGGAGGAACAAAAAGATGGCCGATTCGTTTGGATTCGGATTCAGCCAGAATTCCTGCCGGCGAGGTAGAAACCTCACTGAGATAAAGGGTTGAATAGATCTCATCTTCAAATTTCTTTTGAGAAGTTCGATGATGGGTCCCTTTCAGTTCAAAGGGAATGGAGCCAAAGCTTGAGGCACAGTGCCTGGCGTAAGACTCCAGGTCCAGTACCTTGTAGGTAGGACTAATCATGTGTAGTAGATCAGTCTTGCCAACACCTGTCAGACCCTTAAGAATGAGAAATTCAGGTTGGGTGCTCCTATAAAGGGCCTCGTAGACAAGACGACGGTATGCTTTGTGCCCACCCTTGAGGCGAATGGCTTTAAAACCCATATGAATCAGTTGACTGGTGGTATAGGCAGATCTCCCTCCCCCTCTCCAGCAATAGATAAGGGGAGTTTTTCCCTGGTTCACAGCCTCCTGAGCGAGTTGCCTTAACGGATCTAATTTGGGAGTCGCGAATTCAACTGCGCGGGTTACTGCCGCGTCCCGACCTCTTTGTTTATAGAGAAGCCCGACCTCCCGTCTCTCCTTGTTGTCTAGTATAGGAAAGGAAACCGCATGGGGCAGGTGAGATTCCGTGAATTCTTTCTCAGATCGAACATCCAAAATCCAATATTTTTCCCTAGTTTTGAGGACTTCTTCAATAGGGACAAGAGGAAGGTTTTTAGGAACGATGGAGTCAAATGTAGGCAGACCCTCAAGAGACCGTTCGTCCCAGTGAGAGAGAATTTCCTGATCTGATTTTTCAGAATCAAGGCTCAAGAAACATGGATCCTTCCCGCCTTCTGTGGGTTTTTAGGGGTTTGGCAGCATCCGATGATCGAGGCGATGGGATAATGATCTCTTAAACGGTTCAACAGCTCTTTGGCATGCCTTTGATGAACCGCAATCAAGAGTCCCCCTGATGTTTGTGGATCAAATAGAATTTTGGATATGTTTTCAGGGACCGTTGGACCAAGTTCGAAAAATCCGGCCGTGTATTCTCTGTTGGTTTTATCTCCTCGGGTGACGTGTCCCTGTTCAATTGCTTCGAATACCCCGGGCAATATGGGCAATTGTGAATAATCGATTTCAAAATCTACCCGCGAGCTTGTACTCATCTCAAACCCATGACCCATAAGGCTAAAACCGGTCACATCTGTGATTGCGTGAACCTCAAACTCATGGACTATGTCAGCAGCTTGTTTATTCAGGCGAATCATATTGCTGATGAGTTCTTCATAAACACCTGACCCCAGCTTTCCTCTTTTGACAGCTGTGTTTAGTATGCCGGTTCCCAGGGCTTTGGTTAGAATGAGCACATCTCCTGGTTTAGCTCCCCGGTTATAGAAGATCTTTCGGATTTCCACTTTGCCCGTAACGGCGAGTCCATACTTTAATTCAGGAGCATTGACAGAGTGACCTCCCAGGATAGGACAAGATGCTTCTTTTGCCTTGGCAGCGCCCCCGGCCAGAATTTCATGCAGTATTTCTGGACCAAATTCCTCGGGATAACAAACTATATTGAGTGCGCTCATGGGCTGAGCACCCATGGCATAGATATCACTAAGAGCATTGGCCGCCGCGATCTGCCCAAAAATATAGGGATCATCCACAACCGGTGTAAAAAAGTCGGTGGTTTGAACCAGTGCATGGGTTTCATCGATTCGGTACACGCCACAGTCCTCGTGGCCACCCATGGTATGGATCACATTTTCATGATCTGGCCAGGAAATTCCCTCCAGAGCCTGGTCTAAGAGAGCAGGTTTTAGCTTTCCAGCGCAACCGGCACACTTCACCAATTGAGTCAGCCTGATTTCATCACTAACGGAAACTTCTTTCTTATCTTCCTGCATCATCGCCTCCCATGTGATACACAGCTCAGAATTCACCTGGATGTAGTTTGTAATATATACCTAAATCGAAGTCTTTTGTCCGGAAATCCGGATGAACCAAATGCTTTTGGACACATAATGACGTATCCTCAGGCAGAGGATGGATTCCACTTTTCCATGATTGAACAGGTATTCTTTGATTTTGATTCCACACTTGTCACAGTAGAGGGAATCGATGAATTGGCAAGATTTTTGGGTAAGCCTGAGGTGGCCAAAATCACATCTCAATCCATGGAAGGTAAGCTCAATGTTAAGGAGGCCTACTCCAGACGTCTGTCCCTTTTACAACTGAGTGAAGAACATCTTGAATTACTCGCCAAAGTTTACCTTGCTTCCTTGACACCGGGAGCAAGGGATCTGGTAAGAATCCTTAAGGCCCTGGGTAAAGAAATAGGGATTATTAGTGGTGGTTTTCAACTGGCTATTGAACCCGTGGCTCTGGAATTAGGAATTGAAGTGGTTGAGGCTGTAAAAGTTGACTTTCAATCCGGTATTTATGGAAAGGTGCTCAGTTCTGACTTATTGCAGCAAGGAGGAAAGGCTAAGGTCGTACAGCGATTGAAGAAAGGCTCCTGCGCATTCATAGGAGATGGAATTACTGATCTGGAAACGTCTGAGGTGGTACAGAAGATGATTCCATTTGCGGGGGTTGTGCGTCGCTCTTTTATAAAAAATTGTCCCCAGGTTTCTTATGCGGGGGCAAATTTACTGGGAGTTCTAGGCTTCTTACTGCAAGAGGATGAGCTCACAGAATGCTCTGAGCGATTTCCACAAGAAACTCGTATCGCGTGTGATTTACTTCTTCAAGAAGAGAACATCCTGGGAGCGTCCAAAATTCAAACCGATGTCTTTAAAGCCTTCGCCACCCGCAGAACCTTTCTTCCTGGTCCCACCGCGCTTGATTCCCATAGCCCGGCACGTCAATACCCCATGATCGGTCATAGAAGTCCTGAGTTTAGCCGCCTCTTTTGTGATGTGCAGAACCTCCTTCATGAGTTTCTTGGCTGGGAGGGGAAGTTCTTGATTGGGAATTGTTCTGGAACAGGGATGATGGAAGCGGTTCTGGCTTCATTGAGCCGGGGCAAAATTTTGTCTGTGCAGTCAGGAGACTTTTCCCGACGCTGGGCTCAAATAGCAAATGTTCTTGGATATGATGTAGAAGTCCTGGAAGCCGGTGAAAGGCGAGGAGTGAGTCCATCTGAACTGGGAGATTCGGATCATCTCAACGAAAAAGATGTGGTGCTCATCACCCATAGCGAAACCTCTAACGCAACGTTGAATCCTGTTACTGAACTGGCTCAGTATATATCAATGGAAAATAGTCCCCTGGTATTGGTAGACGGAATCTCCAGTATCGGAGGAATTGAGTTAGACGTCCGCCATGTTGATGGAGTGGTCTTTTGCTCGCAGAAGTGCCTTGCGGTTGCGCCGGGTTTAGGATTTCTTTGGGTCTCAGAGCGCCTGGAAAAGGAGATTCGATTAAACCAGTCCTCCTCCTATTATCTAGATTTGAACCAGTATCTTCAGCAACATGAGAAAGGAAATGTCCCTTATACTCCAGCAATTGCTGAATTTCAGGCTTTGCGCATAGAACTTACAGCCTTTTTGAAGAATCGTAAGGAGCACTTTCAGCGATATCGCGACATGGCACAAATGGTGTGGGATTTCGCCAGGGAGACCGGGCTGGAGATTTATGCTGAAGAAGGGTTTCGATCCCTGAGTGTAAGCTGCCTGAGAAATCCTGAGGGAATAGATCCCGTGAAAGAGCTGGAATCCAGGGGGTATGTGGTAGCGGCTGGATATGGGGCTTTGAAAAAAAGCCACTTTAGAATTGGGCATATGGGACGGGTTCAAGAAGCAGATCTCAAGAATCTGCTTGGTACCCTTAAGGAGATAATGAAATGTTCAAAGTCCTTGTAACCGCGCATCTGCATCCCATTGCGCTTGAAATGATGAAGCGAGAAGGTCTGCAGTTGGAGGTGAAGCCTTTGCTTCCTAAGGAAGAAATTCTCAAAGTTATTTCCGAGTTTCACGGGATTGTCACCCGCTCTGATACCGCTGTCGATCAAGAAATCCTTGATGCGGGTTCTTCCTTAAAAGTGGTTGGGAGAGCAGCTATCGGAATCGATAATATCGATGTGGATCATGCCACCAAAAAGGGCGTTCTGGTTGTTCATGTTCCGGCGGACAATGTGGTTTCAGCGGCAGAACATACCTTTGCGTTGTTACTTGGGGCTGTACGTAATGTGACTACCGCTGGATTGAGACTCCAAGAAAAGATATGGAATCGCAAAGAATTTGATGGTTGGGAGCTCAGGGATAAGACCCTGGGGATTGTGGGGTTGGGAAAGGTTGGCTCCAATGTCGCCAACATTGCCAGCGGATTCGGAATGAATCTAATTGCTTATGATCCCTATATTTCCAGGGAGAAATTTGAAAAGTTCTCGGCTAAAAAAGCAAATTCCTTAAAAGAACTTTTAAATTGCGCGGACATGGTTACCATTCATACTCCTAAAACAAGAGAAACGATGGGAATGTTTGATTATCTCTCCTTGAAGGAAATGAAACCCGGTTCCGTTTTGGTAAACTGCGCCAGAGGGGGAATCGTCGACGAAGAGAGCCTTCTGAGGGTCCTTGATGAAGGACATTTACTCAGGGCCGGCATTGATGTATTTGAAGAGGAGCCCTGCGTAGGAAATCCCCTTCATTTTCACCCCCATTGTATCTGTACTCCTCACCTGGGGGCTTCCACGGTTGAGGCTCAGTCGAGGGTAGGCAAAACGATTGCTGTTCAGATGGCGAAAGCCTTGAAAAACGGCGTTGTAGATTATCCGGTAAATATGCCGCTTGTAGAAGGTGAACTCTTTGCAGTTTCCAGGGGATTTTGCTCTCTGGCTGAGAAAATGGGCAGGCTGGCGCGCCAATTGATCACGTTTCAGCCTTCCCTGATGAGAATGAGTGTTTGTGGCAAGGACATGGGAGATCAGTTCGATATTCTAAAAGCGGCCTATTTTAAAGGCTATTTTGAAGACACTACCGAAGAGCGGGTCAATTATGTAAACTCAGTCAAGATCGCGGAAAATCATGGTCTGAAATTCGAGGCAATCAAGGATCCGCTACACGAAACCTATTCCACTCTGCTGAAGATTGAAGTGTATGGAGACGGACCTCCCGTATCACTTTCCGGAACTCTGTTCGCGCAACGGTCCAAAATCGTGGAGATTAACGGTTATCCCATGGATATCGTTCCCGAGGGAACCATGCTCTTGATTCGCAACGAGGATCGTCCTGGAGTGATAGGATTTGTGGGTGGAGTCCTGGGAAAGAATGGAGTGAATATAGCTCGTTGGGAGCTGGGCAGAAAAGAATTGGGCGGTGAGGCTCTGGGCTTGCTTAAACTCGATGAAAGGATTCCCTCCACGGCTTTAAAAGAGCTCGAAGACTACGAAGGAATCACTGAAGTAAAGGAACTGGATTTCAGTTTGCATAGCTGAATCATTTAGAGGCTGAATTTCATACATGGGTTGGGGAACACTTCTGGAGCTATTTGGTAACTCTCCCCTCGTACGGGCGAAAGGGTTTCCAGGTTCCTCCTATGCCTTTTTCCTGGCAGCCCACGCGGCGGATAAGGGAAATCTTCTTTGTGAAATGGAAAATGAAGATGACGCCCGAAACCTGGTTCAAGATTTAAGAGTATTGCTGAGTGAAAAGTCCCAGGCATTATTCTTTCCCGCCTATGATCGTTTGGAGAAGGAGCTTCTGCCGCCTGGGGCAATGACGGTATTTGAGAGACTGGTGTGCCTAAAAACACTGACAAATCCAGGAGATTCTCTCTCTTTAATTACAACCCGAGAAGCCAGGGAACAGCCCACTATTCCACGGGAGCGGTTTCTTCAGCTTTCGGTGCATCTTCAGCAGGGTGCGCAGTGCAATTGGGACAAAATGCTCGCGGATCTGGCCATGCTTGGATATACCAGGGTGGATATGGTGGCCTCACGCGGAGAGTTTTCTGTGCGAGGAGATATCATAGATATCTTTCCTTCTACGGATAGTACTCCGGTTCGATGCGAGTTTTTTGGTGATGAAATTGAGTCGATTAAGGAATTTGAGATTTATACCCAGCGCTCTTTGAAAGAAGTGGGAAAAGTCAGTGTTTTCCCCGTCCAGGAATTTGACTCCGCGTTTTTCAAGCTACTTGAGACCCCGGCTCCCGAAGTAGAGGAATTTTTCAGGTCCCGTTCAGATGGTCTCGGTCTCGACCAGCTTTCTCATAGTGCTATTCCGGGACTGGAATGGCTCAATCCCTATGTTGAGTCCAGTGCTCCGGTGGAGAGTTACGTTAAGAAGTGGAAAAAACCTTTAAGAAAGAGACTAGATCTCTCCCTGGATGGGGCTCCATCCTTTGGCAAGAATATGGAATGGTTTCTCAAAACCCTGGAAGAGAGGGTAGATCATGGATACCAGATTTTTCTGTTTCTTCCCAAACAGGGTTTTTCCCAGAGAGTAAGGTCTTTGCTTAAATCCAGGGGCTGCCACTCCAAGCAGATCTCTGATCCTATGAAAAGTCCCGGGGAGAAAGCAGGGGTATACCTTTTATCTCAACCCATTCAGAAAGGCTTTGAACTCCCAGCTCTCAAAATAGCCTGCTATACCTACCAGGATTTTACGGGAATTTCTTACCACAGCAGCAAGAAGACGTCAGCCAAGCTCTATGAAGGCGATGTTCTTCATCATTTTTCGGAACTGCAAGAGGGCGATTATGTGGTGCACTCAGACTATGGGATATCGCTCTTTCAAGGGATCGAAAATATTCGAATCGACGGGATTAGGAAGGAGTTTCTGGTCTTACAGTTTGGTGGAACAGACCGCGTTTTTGTTCCCATAACAGAAGTTGACCGGATTCATCGATTTACTCCGGCCGAAGGAAAAATCCCGAAGCTCAATCGGCTCCATTCCGTGCGTTGGAAACAAGTCAAAGGCAGGGTCAAGGAAGAGGTCCAAAAATTCGCCAAGGATCTTATTGATCAAGCTGCTCGCCGAAGCATTGTTAGCGGCCATCGCTTCGCGCCCGACACTGAACTTTTGGAAGAGATGGAGTCCAGTTTTGAACATGAGGAAACTCCTGATCAGGATAGAGCCATACATGAGTTAAAGGAAGATATGAGCTCCCATGCTCCCATGGATCGGCTCCTCTGCGGTGATGTGGGATTTGGTAAAACCGAAGTGGCAATTAGAGCTGCGTTTAAGGCTGTGCAGGATCAGAAGCAGGCGGCCGTACTGTGCCCCACTACCATTTTGTCTCAACAGCACTTCCAGACATTTCAGTCCCGGTTAATGGGATACCCCGTGAGGGTAGAGGTTCTAAATCGGTTTGTTTCCGTAAAAAGAGCCCGCGAGATCCTTAAAGATCTCGCGATGGGTAAAGTAGATGTCTTAATTGGCACTCATAGGCTCCTGTCACAAGATGTCAAATTTCAATCCCTGGGAATCCTGGTAGTGGATGAGGAGCAAAGATTCGGGGTCTCCCACAAGGAAAAGCTGAGAAAAATAAAAATAGGGGTGGATACCCTGACTCTCTCAGCTACTCCAATCCCAAGGACTCTGAATTTGGCTCTGTCGGGTGCCCGGTCCATTTCAGTGATTCATACTCCGCCGCCCGGTCGTCTTCCTATCAAGACTTTTGTACTTCCCTACCAGCAAAGTACAGTGAAAGAAGCCATTGAGCGGGAGTTTCGAAGAAAGGGACAAGTGTTTTATGTCTATAATCGAGTGGAAACGATTGAAGCAAGAGCAAACCAGTTATTGAAGCTAATTCCAGGTTTGAGACTTCGCTATCTACATGGGCAGATGGATGCCAAATCAATTGAAGAGACCATGACGGCGTTTCTACAAAAGGAATTTGATGTCCTGCTTGCCACCACCATCATTGAATCTGGGATGGATATACCGAATGTCAACACCATATTGGTGGAGCGGGCAGACTTCTTCGGACTCTCCCAGCTCTACCAGTTAAGGGGCAGAATCGGAAGGAGAGAAGCCCAGGGTTATGCTTATCTTTTCTATAAGGATTCCTCAACCCTCACTCCAACCGCAAGTAAGAGACTCATGGCTCTAGAGGAGTACACCCAGCTAGGTTCGGGATTTAAGATTGCCATGCGCGATTTGGAGATCAGAGGTGCTGGAAACTTGTTGGGAAAGCAGCAAAGCGGGTTTGTTTACACCGTCGGATTCGATCTATACACGCGCCTGCTGCGTGATGCTGTGGAAAAACTGAGGGACAACAACTACCAGGAAGAAAGGGAAATGCCGCAAATGGAGTTAAGAGCTAGCTCCTATGTGGATGAAAAATACATTCCTAGCTATAACGAGAGAATGGATTTTTTCCGTCGTGTGTCGAGCTTGAAGAGTGCCGAGGAACTTGATGATCTCAAGCGTGAACTGATGGATCGCTATGGAGGATTTTCCAAAGACATGGTAGAGCTGTTACGCGTCGTGGAATTGAGAGTCTATGGATATTGGCTGGGTGTTCAGCGGTTTAAACAAGTTCCCGGGGAGCTTCAGCTGGATTTTCATGAGCCAGTTCCCAACTCGGTTCGAAAGGCATTCCTAAACATCTACGGTTCGGCAGCTAGCCATGAAAGCCGTTTCCCTAATCGCCTGCGTCTGATTTTGCCATCCCAGCCGCCAGCCAAAACCTTAGACCGCCTGTTTGAGTTTTTTACTGAAAAAAGATGTAAAAAGCTGGTAGAGGTCAACTAAGCGGTACCATTAGTTATTAGCAAGGAACTTGAGATTAGTGCTAATCTGGCGAATGTATTGATCCTTTAGATCGCCGTCCAAATAACTTTTGTGAATCAAATCCATCATCATTGCCTTCTTACCGGTGAGCGCTCTAACAATATTCTTAAATATTTTGGGACTTAACCCAAGAACTGCTCCCAGAGCCAGGAAATCTGCATTCTTCAACTTCCGCCTTTTACCATTGATAGTCAAAGCACTTTCTTGCCGGTCCTCTGGAATCAAAAGCCTTGTATTTAATAGGTCATATGCAGGGGTGAGGCTGGTATGCCCATCGCGGGTGTGGATCGAAAAATTCTTCAAATGCATATCCGCATTGCCAGTCAAGAAGCAAAACAGTACCAGTTCAAAGAGGCGGGCAACGTCGAGGCCCGGCGTCGAGCTTAATTCTCTCAAACGCTTTCCAACTCTTTCGATTGATCCTGTGTACTTTTCAGAAGTTAGCTGGCCCACCAACTGACAGAAGTCTTCCTGGGCAAATTTAACTGAGCCTCGGCGATCAAATCTCTTTACCACCAATACCAATTCACCAGAACTTAAGGGTAGTAGCGTGGCCTCCGCTGTACGAAGGTCGCACAACCGGGCGAGTTCCATAGTCAGCGCTTCATTTTCTACAATGTGAGGGTATTGCGGGGTGGGCATTTTTACTATGTATCCGGGTAAGCCATCCGCAATGGTTAAACGAAAGGTGCCGGTTTCTGAACTCAGATCAGCCGATAACTTTCTTTGAAATCCTGGAATGGAAAGTGATTTGTTGATTGTCTTCAAGGCTAAGCTCTGAATATCGTCCATCCCAAAGTCAATTTTTGGAGGTCCTTCTTGTGAAAACACTTTTTTACTGCACTTCGAGTGCAAGAACTTCTTTTGACCAAGGGGTTGATAACAGCACAGGCAACGATCAATTCTCATCGAACACCCCAACCACGCTTACATTGCCGATACAGTCCAGGCAGGCACGCATAAGTAGAGCCATTCGATCCTGCGGGTCGATCTTCCAGTTCTTTTGAACCAGGTTCAGTAGCCAGCCTTCTGGAATCAAACCATCAAAAAATGAAAATATGACTTTGGAAAGAAAGGGTTCTTCCTGCAAGGGTAGTGTGAAACTAACTGCTCCATTGATAGGGTTCTCAAGATAGATTTTGTGATACTTAAAATGGTACCCATCTTGGTCTTTCCATAGTTTTCCAACTTCGGTCTGACTGATAAAAACCCTGGCTTCAAGCATTTCCATCTACCTTGATGGGTCTTAGCTCAGCTCCAAATAGCGAAAGAACCTGATTGACTTTGTCCATTCTTAAACCGGGTTTACCTTGTTCCAAATCACGTACAAATCGCAAACCTACTCCCGCATAATGAGCTAGTTGAACCTGTGTTAGACAGTTTTGTTTTCTTTGCTTTTTTACAAACTCTGGAAGTTTCATTTATACCCTTTTAGGTATAATAATATAGAATATGATCGTTGTATACCCTTTTAGGTATAACTAATAGGGCGATCCATGGGTAATTACAGGTTGTTTAGCACCATGGTCAATGAATTGCTCCGCGAGGCTTTCATCAAGGAACGGTACTATAGACAGCGAGATACAACAGAAATGGCTCAAGCTATGCACAAGGTCCTGCATACTGTTGGTCCTCACAGTGATTTCACATTGTTGGATGACAAAATCTATTTTGAGCCTGGGGAGATCCAAAACTTGACTATTTTCAGTAGCGTCGTAGAATAATCATGAGTATTTTACGACTATACGTATAATTATCAGCCATGAAACTTCATAAGAGAATCTATGATTCGATGCTCGCAGAGCATCTTGGAAACGAGCGCCAGATGGCGTTTATTAGCGGCCCTCGTCAGGTGGGAAAGACAACGACTTGCCGAAATCAATCTGATCTGTATTTGAACTGGGATAATGTGGATGACCGGGAAACAATATTGGCGGGTCCAGCCAGAATCATCTCAGAATTCAACCTGGAATATCTGAGGTCCAGACCACACATAGCATTGTTTGATGAGCTTCACAAATTTTCAAGATGGAAGTCTTTTTTAAAGGGATTGTTTGATACCCATAGCGAAAAGGTGCGCATTCTCGTTACTGGAAGCAGCAGACTGGATACCTATTCTCGTGGAGGTGATAGTCTCATGGGTCGCTACTTTCTATATAGGATGCACCCATTTTCTGTCGCTGAAACGATTCGTGCCGATCTACCAGGCCCATCACAAATTCTACGTTCTCCCTCGCCCGTGGCGATTGAGGAGTTCAACGCTCTTTGGGAGTTTGGAGGTTATCCAGAACCGTTTTTGAAGAGAGATAAGCGCTTTTTCCTGCGTTGGCAGAAATTAAGAGGTCGACAGTTTCTTCGCGAGGATGTGCGTGACCTGACTCAAATTCAAAATATAGACCAATTAGAATTACTCGTTACTTTACTCGGAGCGCGCTCCGGCGAGCAGCTCATCTTCAGCAATCTTGCTAAGACTCTCAGGGTGAGTGTGGACACGGTTAGGAGATGGATCAATATCTTATGCAGTATGCACTTGGGATTTCTGCTGAGACCATGGTTTAAGAATGTCTCTCGATCACTTCGCAAGGAGCCAAAATGGTATTTACGTGACTGGGCTGGTATCGAAGATTCGGGTCAGAAGTCTGAAACATTTATCGCATGCCACCTTCTGAAAGCTGTTGATGGATGGAATGACCTTGGACTAGGTGAGTTCGGTCTGGGCTACCTGCGGGACACAAGTTCTCGAGAAGTGGATTTTCTTGTCTCACGGGATGGAAAGCCATGGTTTCTTGTAGAGGCAAAGCACAAAGAACCGTTCATCAGTAAGTCTCTCCATTATTTCCAAAGGCAATTGAATGTTCCTTATGCGTTTCAAGTTGTATTGAATGAAGATTATATCGACAAGGACTGTTTCCAAATTCCGGGAAAGCCATTGGTAGTTCCTGCTAAGACCCTTCTTTCACAGCTAATATAAATCCCAGAAACCTATGAGTAATGCTTGATCAGTACTTAACTGTGAGATGTGAGTGTCCATACAAAACCAAGGAGATAGGTTGAATTCTGTCGTGAAATTTGGGTCTGAACACTAGCTTCATCCTGGAATTCCAACTATACTTTTAAAGTCGTAATTTCTCTAGTAGAGCTAATTATGGTAGTTTTTGCGCACCACTTTATCGGAAGGGAATCCATGTATGGCGGGTTATTTCGCCAGACTTTTGCTGTTATTTTTTCTCTCACTTAGTTCTTTAGTGGCAGGTGAAATTGCCCTTGGTCCCGGCTGGAACCTTGTTACAATCCCCTTGAATGAATCAGGGGTTCCTGTGGGCTCATACCTTTCGCAAAACCTCAGCGGCTCAGTGCAGAAGATTTGGACCTACGATGCTGGCTGGGCCTCTCATCCCCAAGGAACTGGAGCGAGTTTTTCAGAATTTAAGCAAAATCGCGGCTACTGGTTTTTGATGGATTCAGCGGGAGGAACGCTATCCTATTCGAATGCCACACCGGTGAAAGGGGTAGAGTTTCTCAAAGCGGGCTGGGCGCTTGCGAGTTTCAACCAGGGCAGGGATCTTTCCTCACAAGAGGATGTTTTTTCACAGGAAAACATCAAGACCGCTCATGAGCTTTCCAATATCAAAAAAGTCTGGGGGTATGGAGCTATAGATGGCGGGTGGCAATTCTTCATTCCAGATGAAGCAAGCGGAAGTCTGGATACCCTCCAACCTGGTCGAGCCTTTTGGTTTTTACTGCAAAGCACAGCTCAGTTTCCCCTTGACGCGGATAAATCTCTGGAACTCTCCCCCAGTGGAGCAATTGGAACTGAACTGATTATAGGGGGGGCGACAACCCTCTTTCCGCCTACCGAATCTCAGGTTTCATCCAGCAGCTCTAGAATCTCCCTGAGCCGCTTTTCGACTTCTGCCAGCGCCTCGACAAATACAAGCTCTATTGCCTGTGGAGTAGGTCAAAAGGGGAAGGTTATTGGGTACGCCACCGCGTTCACCCTTGGAGGTAGAGCCCTGAATAATCCTAACGGCTCCCCGGTCATCTGTGATTTTGACTCCCAGGGGAACCTTCTACCGGTGACCTATGAAATCAGGTTTAGCTCAACAGAACAAACTTATATCCAAACCAACCCCCATGAAGCGGAAAACCTGATTGTTTCAGTAGAACTCAACTCAGGACAGGAGATGAAGTCGGTTCTTCCTGATGAGTTGAGTAATCGTCTCAATGGAGCCGAAACAGGTGCGGTTGAAGCCCAGGTATCAGAGACCTCATCTTTATCCGTAGCGCTCCTCTCACTGGAGATAGCAAAGAAGTTGGGAGTACCTGAAGATCAGCTAAAACTGGGGGAGGAAAACGCGGGCCTCATTGGTATGAACCCTGAAATCTTAGAAGTAATTCAGAAGAATGAAGTAGATGTGAAGGGCTTTTCTGAACTGGCCCAGTCCGCGTTGAGCTCCACCGGCTCTCCCTTTATAGCGATCACTGAGAAGATTCGTGAAATCAATGATCCTGAACA
>Ga0257123_1000349_pt1 | contig 38265 bp, 31 predicted proteins | sample SI106_135metaG_FD_190185 | JGI IMG/M metagenome (GOLD analysis project Ga0257123, IMG submission 190185) | Marine microbial communities from Saanich Inlet, British Columbia, Canada - SI106_135 | ecosystem: Environmental > Aquatic > Marine > Inlet | place: Canada: British Columbia | collected...
TTTTAAAAATTTATCTTTACATTTTATTATCTTTGTTAATACTTTTTGTTTTACATTTTTTCTTTAAATGGCAAATTCGTAAAATTATGATGCGCTCAGTTGCCAATAAGCTTGGATTGAAATATATCCCCAAAACAACCAAACCTGCTAGCAAGGAAGAGCTGCAAGAGGTGCCAGACATACTCACAGATTCAAGTGAAAAAATTAGAAATCTAATTGAGGGTATGTACAATGGAAAAAGTATAATAATATATGAAAGACAAGTCGTCTCAGGCGCCGGTCCATACACACAACAAGCCACAACAAAAATGTTAAATATAATTATTGACGACAATAAAATTCTTGTTATTAATTGCAGCGAAATCTTGTTTCCTCTGCCTGGCAAAATAATTAAATTCATTAACGATTATATTGAAAATGGCCAGCTGCCAAAAACTAAAAAAATGAACAGCGCTTTACTGTTGGTTATTTTGATATTCACAATCTTGCCCACAATTATAATACTTGGAATAATAGCTTTAAAATTGGATGAAGCGTTATATTAAAGAGTTAATTTTTATTTTACTGGCTTCGCCCAAATTTTCAAAATGAATATTAATTACAATAAGAAATTTTGAAAACTTTAGATACAACTAAACGTTAGCTGAAATATTCCTTTTCTTTTTCGGGCTATCGCCCTAATTGTTTTAAAAAATTTTCAAATTTCTTTTTTATTAATTAAAGAGGGGAAATAAGGTGTTTTCTCCGCTCCGCTCCGAAAACGATTTATTTATAGGGGAAAACGAATACAATACAAAACATCAATGTCAAAAATTATGGCAAAATCTTCAAATTCAAATTTTCATAGAGCGGCCAAAGCAAAAAATGATGAGTTTTATACTCAGCTTATTGATATCGAAAAAGAACTGAAACATTACAAAGACCAATTTCGTAACAAAGTAGTCCACTGTAATTGCGATGATCCATTTGAGAGCAACTTTTTTAAATATTTTGCCGCCAATTTCAAAACGCTCGAATTAAAAAGACTTATTGCAACTAGCTATAAGCCGTCTCCGATCGCAAATACACAACTTAGTTTATTCGGTGATGATAAAACACTCAAGCCCAAAAAGGGTCGCCCAAAAGTGAATGCAAACAAGTTTATCATCAACGATGTTGGCGATCTGGATGGCGACGGCGCTTTTGATTTGAAAGACGTCGCGGAACAGCTAAAGGTAAACAAAAACAACGAGTGGTTGCCGCTTGAAGGTGAAGGAGATTTTAGAAGTCCAGAAAGCATAGAGTTGCTTAAGCAGGCGGATATTGTGGTAACCAACCCGCCGTTTTCGCTCTTTCGGGAATATGTAAATCAGCTAGTTGAGTATAAGAAGCAGTTCTTGATTATCGGCAATGACAATGCGAGAACATACGTGAATATTTTTGAACTGATACAAAAAAATAAAATTTGGGCAGGATATGGAAAGGTAAAGGAATTTATACAGCCCGACGGATCAATAAAAGGATTTGGTAATGTCGGATGGTATACGAATCTTGATGTAGCGAAGCGACATGAATCCTTAACGCTCTATAAAAAATATTCCCCAAAAGAATATCCTAAGTACGCAAATTATGATGCAATAGAAGTTAGCAAGGTTACTGATATACCTATTGATTATGACGGCGAGATGGGTGTACCGATTTCATTTCTAGATAAATACAACCCGGAACAATTTAAAATTGTTGGGTCAAGTAGTAATCTATCAGAACCCATCAAAACAAAAGATGGTTTAGTCTACCGATATAAAGACCGTAACGGATATATGCGTCAAGCGGCAAATGAACGTTTTGCTCTTCCCGACGGTGACACTTGGCGACGCATTTATGACAGAATTGTAATTAGAAAAAAATAATATGAAAATTGAACTAAACAACATCAAAGTACGTGAAGTATTCAACGGATACAAAGATAGTGACGAGGAAGGCGTTGTCGCATATGACGGTAATCTTGATATTCGTCCAAAATACCAGCGCGAATTCGTGTATAAGCCAGAACAACGCAATCAAGTTATTAAAACTATTCTGCGTGGCTATCCAGACAGCGACGCATATTTCCCACTTAATACAATGTACTGGCTTAAGACTGATGATAATCATTTTGAGATTATTGATGGTCAACAGCGTACGCTCTCAATCTGTCAATATATAAATGGTGATTTCAGTATTGATGAGAAATACTTTCATAGCTTGAACAAAACGGAACAGGAGTATATTTTGGAATATCCCTTGCAAGTGTATATCTGCACAGGAAGCGATAAAGAGCGGCTTGAATGGTTTGAAGTAATCAACACTGCTGGCGAAGTTTTAACACCTCAAGAACTACGCAACGCAAACTATACTGGCGAGTGGCTCACCGACGCAAAGCGATGGTTTTCTAAAAGTGGCGCACCTGCGTATCAAATTGGTCAAGATTATGTCAAAGGCTCACCTATCCGCCAAGAATTTTTGGAAAAGGTATTAAAATGGATATCTGCACGCGACTACGGTGAAGAAAATCCTGCTGAGTACATGTCTAAACATCAGCATGATAAAAATGCCAACGAATTGTGGGAGTACTTTCAGGGCGTAATTGAATGGGTGCAAGAAACATTCCCGAATTACCGCAAAGAAATGGCAAGTGTAAACTGGGGCGAGTTATACAATCAATTCAAAGACAAAAAACTAAACGCAGAAAAACTTGAGGAAGAAATCTCAAAATTGATGCAAGACGAAGATGTCAGCAGCAAGCCTGGTATTTATCCTTATGCACTCACGAGACAAGAAAAATACCTATCTATCCGCGCATTTAATGACAAAATGAAGCGCGAGGCGTACGAGAAGCAAAAAGGAATTTGCCCGCTATGTAAAGCCAAAGATAAAAAACGCTTAGATATTTCTGACATGGAAGCCGACCATATCACCCCTTGGCATGAAGGAGGCAAAACTGTTTCAGAAAATTGCCAAATGCTGTGCAAACAATGCAATAGAACTAAATCTGGAAAATAAAAATTAAAGACAATTATGAATAGTTTGCTTGCAGAAATAAATAATGAAATCACGCCTGAACAGAAAAAAATTTCTGAGGCTATTGATATTAAAAAATCAGAAGAAGAGATAATTTCCGATTTAATAGAAAATGATATTGTTTCTTTTGACCTTAAGGAAAAAACGGATGATCAAAAAACTTAAAACAATCAATAATATTTTTTCCTATTCCTTTTTCGAGTGGGATACCATTAACCCTGTTAAGGGGGTTAACCCCAATGATCCGATAGATATTTTTAAAAAGAATAATATTCTTTTTGCAGAAAATGGGAATGGAAAAACAAATCTGATTAATCTTCTCAAGGTGTTGAATGGTGTTGATTCAATTAAACTTGAAAAACACTGGGATTACCCCACGGAAAATCAAAATGTTGTTTTGGAGCTTGATAATGAACTATCCTTTAATTCTGGAAATTGGAGCGAAATAAATGGATCGTTACAAGATAAGTTTGTTATCTTTGATAAGTATTTTACGGAAAAATATGTTCATTCCGTGGGATTAGATCATCACAATACAGCACAGAGAAAACAGGAAAGAGGCAAGCACATTATTTACCTGGGGAATTTTACTGAATATAATCAAGAAATAAATAAAATTAATAGACTTAAAAATGAAGTAAGCGAAAAAAACAGTGCATTTTGGACTGCTGAACAAGATAAAATAAGCAACATACTTCCTGAGTGGCTAGACATTACCAAGATTGATAGTGAGAAAAATATTATAAAAAACATTGACCCCTTAAGTCTTTCTAGCAAGCAACAGACATTGGAAAATCAAAAAAAGAATCTTGAAAAAGTCATAAACGCCATTAAAAATCAATCCGAAATAGAGAAACTAAAAAACTTAGATGATATAAAAACGGTTTTTGATTTTAAAATTAAAGAATTTGATAAGAACGGTAAAAAAACGGTTTATCAACTTGACCCCGCCAAATTATTTAATTTTACCGTTTCCAAGGGCGTTAAGCAGACTTTATCGAAAATAAGCAATAAAAAGTCTTTTATCAAAACAGGATTGAACTTGGTTGACGATACTACGGAAGATTGCCCATTCTGCGAACAGAAAATTAAAAATGGCGAACTTATTCAAATTGTAAAAGATTACCAAAATATTTTTGATCAAACATTTTTAGATGAGGAAAGTAAAGTAAAAAACCGCTTACAGAAATATAAGACTGTTTTATCAAGTTTGAAAGATCTTCAGTCAATATCTTCTAATGTTACAAGTTTACAGGAAGCTCAAAAATATGTAGGTGTTGATATTTCAATCCCAAATTGTTCTTTGGGCGAGGAAGACAAAAAAATAATTGAGTTAGAAATTCAACGCGTTATTGATAAAGAAAAAAATATTTTAAATCCGGTAACTGGTAGTACATTTGAACAAATCAAGAATATGGTTGATAGGGCAAATGCTTTAAAAAAGAGCTACAACAACGCTGTAGATAAAATAAACGAAAAAATAAATGAGCTTAAAAAGGTTGCAAGCGAAGGCAAGCTTGATGAAAGAAAAACAGAGATTGAAAATACAATCAGAGAGTTAGAAAAAAGCATCCTATATATTAATCATCAGAAAGATTTTTTGCGATATTTTAATGCCAAAAATCATAATAACCAAAATAAAAAAGTTATTGAGAATCTTGAAGCAATCTATCAAAAACTTAAAGAAAAAATAGTTGAAAAATTTAACAAGTTCGCAAATGAATATTTTGAGTTGATAAAGCATTATGTAAAAATAATAAGCCCATCAATGGAAATATTTGATGTTTTAGGGAAAGGCACATACTCAAGAACCGGTCGTGAGCCTGCGCAATGCGGTTTTGAAGTTCAATACAACAAAAAGGATTGTACAAATGATCTTAGCGAAGGCGAAAGACAAGTTATCGCGCTTGCATTTTTCTTTGCTCAATTAAAAAAAGAGATAAGCAAAGATAAAATAATAATTTTAGATGACCCTATTACATCGTTTGACGCTGGAAAAAGAAAATCTACTGCAGAAGTAATTAAATCCGAGACGCAGAAATTCGATCAGTTATTCGTGTTTACTTGCGACCCTCTTTTTCGTGAGTTTTGCTTGAAAGAAATTCCAAATAGAAATTTTTACTATATTTTTATTACAAAAAAATCTTCATCAATACATTATGTCCCCAAAAATCGAGAAACAATATATCAATCATTTGAGGAAGATTTTAAGAACATCGGAAATATCAATGGTTCAAATGAAAATGTTGTTATTTACGGACAAAAGTTAAGGTTTTGTTTGGAAACGAAAATCAAGGAGGACTATTTTGGTTATTCACAAGATAATCTTTCAAATATGATTGAGCAGGTGGTAGAAAAAGGTAATCAAAAATTCAAAAACCTTATCGACAATAAGGAAACAATTTTGAATTTATATAATTATTGCAATACTGGCGGATTGGCACATTACCCAAAAGACGGTTCAACAAGTTGGAACGAATTAAACAGCAAAGTACAAGAGTATTTAAATTTAAATTTATAATAATGAGTTTAAGGGCAAGGGGAATTCACCCCTTTAATTCCCCTCTTCCCCTTGCCCTTAAACAGAAAAAGAAATTTGAAAATTTTTTAAAACAAGTTTTCTTTCAGAAAACAAAAGAAAAGGAATACATCAGCTAACAGCGTATAACAGGCTACGGCTTCCCTATCGGTAAGCCTCCGCCCAAATTTTAAATTATTTCTTTGTTGTTGCTCCGCAAAATTATAACAAAGAAATAATTTAAAACTTCTGTTATACGCATATGTTGTCCAAAATGCCTTCGCTCCACTGCGTCATTTCGGACAACAGTGGTTATCTGAAATTTCCTTCCGCCAAAACCCCTTCGGGGATTGGCTTCAGAAAACTTCAGATAACCGCGAGGCGTTATACAAAATAATAAAATTAATCTTATTAACTTAACATAAAACATATGAAAAAAACATTTTTTTTAACTATAGTTATAAGTTTATTGTTAAGCGGTTGTACGCTTTCTGTAGAACAAGAATCAGTTAATGTTGATAAAGAAAATATCATTAATAATGAACCGGTCCCTGGAAACGAACAGCCTTTGGAAAAGAAAACACAAACCAAAGATAGCTTAAATTTAAGCAATCAAAATTTGCAAAAAATCCCGGAGTATGTTTTTGGCAGAACAAATTTGGAAGAGCTTAATGTTTCCGGTAACAAACTTACAGGGGCGATTCAGGCTGAAATTAGACATTTGCAAAAACTTAAAATTCTTAATGCTAGTAATAATTTTATGACCGGTGTTCCAGCTGAAATTGGTCAGTTACAAAATTTGGAAATATTAAATTTATCAAACAACCAACTCACCGGCTTACCGTACGAGCTTGGTAATTTAAAAAATTTAAAAATATTTAACATCTCCGGTAACAATTATTCTGAACTTGATTTAAGCATTATACAGGAGAAACTTCCCAAAAACGTAAATATTATTAAATAATTTATAATTAAATCAATTGAAGTAATCAAATAAACAAGTAATGATGAAGTTAAAAACGAAAAAAGCCGATGGCTAATAAATCATCGGCTTTTGGTTATTTTCTTTTCTTTGGGCCTTGTTATTTTTGTGAGTAAAAAACAAGAGCTGTTTCTACTATTGGTTTAACAGGATATTCTCTGTCAGATCTTTCTTTTGACCAGTCTTCCATAGTGCCCCAGGTTTGCTCACATATTCCGTCGCATGCAAAAGGAGTGTTTACTTCGGTTAAATACCCCTCCCCACCGTGAAAAGTTGCTACATAAGGAACGTGTATTCCCAGATTTACAAAACAAGCAATCATCTTGTAAGAACCTCTTCCTACCTGGCTGGAGTCTTGTTTAAAAATAAACACTGGAATTTTATTAACACTCATTTTTTCCTCCTTAATTTAAGGTGCTGTTATAGATAAAAGTTTATTAATACATAACATAGTTTTAGATTATAGTCAAGTATGAATAATAATTCTTATCTAAAGATCACCCTAACTAAAACACGACCCTTAAGGGTCGTGTTTTTTTGAAAAAATTTTTTCGAAAAATTTATTTCTTTTTCCCATTACATTTGCATGGCATTTGATTCAAAATCTGTGCTGCCTTGTCTTTGCCTCCTAAACCAAAGGCAAGTCCTCCGGCAAGAGCGAGCATTCCGATAATACCGGAAAAAAGTATTGAGATCAAAGAAGTGGCTATACCAAGTTGAACCAGGGCGGCCATAACTCCGAAAATGATGATTGCCCATTTACTCATTGCTCCAAAAATATGACTATGAGCAACTTTAGTGGCGCGTCCTCCTTTGTGGACAATATGATTTACAAAGTTAGCAACGATAACAGTAACCGCCAAGATAATCGCTGCTACAATAACATTTGGAACGTACAGTAAGATACTGTTTAAAAAATACGTTATCTGCGGTAAACCTAAAATATCAGTAGCAGCCATTAAGGATGCAATAATTAAAAACCATTTTACAATTTCCCCAATAATCGTTGGAATACTTACTTTTATCTCACCTTGTTCCAGCATATGTGTCAGACCAATTTCGTCAGCAGCTTTGTCAACTTTTAATTTTTCCAGAAGTTTTGTAAATAAAACTCCTAAAGAAATAGCTATCATTAATCCAACCGCAAAGATAATAATTGCCCCAAATAAGTTCGGTAAAAAACCGATTGAGCGCATCCAAAGATCTTGCATAGATCCACTGATTGCCATTTCCCAAGATTGTGTGTTAGTCATTTATTTTCACCCCCCTCCTTATTTATTTAAGCATGTAAATATTATACCATAAAATCATATAAATAAAAAATCCCTAGCTAAGTTCAAGGGATCTTTATCTTTCGTAGATGTCATCGTACCTTATAATGTCATCTTCTTCTAGATAATTTCCGGTTTGGACCTCTATTATCTCCAGGTTTATTTTGCCGGGATTTTCCAGGCGATGCCTAGTTTTAGTCGGGATGAAGGTGCTTTCTCTTTCGTCTAGAATAATTTCTCTATCGTTATTTACAATTTTAGCTACTCCTTTTATAACTATCCAATGCTCAGCTCGATGAAGATGTGATTGTAAACTTAATTTTTCCCCGGGATAAACAGTTATTTTTTTTACTTTATGATTAAGGTTTTCAATTAGGATTTCGTACTTCCCCCAAGGGCGGTAGTTAATTAAAACATGATCAATTTCTTTAATATTTTGTTTTTGCATTTGTTCCACTATTTTTTTCACTTTTTCACTTCTGCCTTTTTTGTAAATTAAGATACTGTCATTATTTTCTACTATTCCTAAATCTTCTACGCCGATTGTTGTTACTAAACGATTATTAGTCGATAGAACAGATATATTTTTAGAGTCAATATTTATTTGATTCGGCTTATAATTTTTATTTTTAGACAAAATTTCCATTAAACTGTCAAAAGATCCAATATCGTTCCAACCAAAGTCCCCTTCAAAAACTATTATTTTATTTGATTTTTCCGAGATAGCATGATCAAAAGATATACTTGGCAAGTTTTTGAACTCATTTAAAAAAGTTTCAAAATTCTTGGAGAGTAAAGAGTATAACTCCGGAGCGTGTTTATTAAGTTCGTTGACAAAAGTTTTTATTTTAAACAAATATATTCCAGAGTTCCAAAGATATTCCCTTGACTCTAAATATTTTTTAGCTGTTAGCTTGTCGGGTTTTTCTTTAAATTCTGAGACATTGTAAAAAATATTTTGATTTTCTCCTTTTTTAATATAACCAAAACCGGTATGCGGTTTAAGAACGGTAATTCCAACTGTCCCAATATTGTCTCCTATATTTTTTTCTGCTTCAAGAAGCAGGTTCTTATATTTTTCTTCATCTTCTATATAATGATCAGCCGGTAGAACGGTGACAATTTCTTCGGGGTCAACTTTTATTGTTTCAACCAAATATTTCACAGCCAATGTAACGGCCGGAGCAGTATTTAGATTTGTAGACTCAATTATTATTTGTTTTTTGTCAAAGTCTTTGTCTAACTCTTGCAGTTGATTGTAAACATTAAAAAAATTATCTTTATTGGTTATGAAAAAGATTTTTTCAGTGGGGGTTGTTTTTTGAGCGCGGAGGAATGTTCCCTGAAGCAGAGAATGATTGTTGAAAAGATTTAAGAATTGTTTAGGAAAATTTTTCCGAGAAAGAGGCCAGAGCCGAGTCCCGGAGCCCCCGCATAAAATTAGGCTATACATAGAATAAAAAAAACAAGAAAACAAAAAAACAATTGACAATAAAATCCATTTAGGATTTTAAAGTTATTATAATATCATAGCAATTATCTTTGTTTAGTCAATGGAAAAAAGGAAGCCCTTGATTTTTTGGGTTTTAGAGGGTATTATAGTTACATAATTTATTTATTAATTTTATTTTTATGAAAGAACAAATTTTTGGTTTAATTCCGGGTGGAGACAGCGCTTTGATGCAGTCTGAGTTTTTTAATAATACTTTGGCTGATTATCTTGGGGCGATTATTGCTTTTGTCTTGTTTTTAGTTGTTTTTAAGATTTTTCAAAGCATTATTTTGTACAAGTTAAATAAGTTTGCCGAGAAAACAAAGACAGACATTGACGATGCTTTTATTAAAATTATTAAAAGCTTAAAACCGCCTTTTTATTCTTTTTTAGCTTTTTATTTAGCTTTGAAATTTTTGATTGTTCAGGATTTAGCTGAGAAAATATTTGGAATCATGCTTATTGCCTGGGCAATTTATCAGGCAATAATTGCAGTCCAGATTTTGATTGACTATGTTTTGCAAAAAACCTTAAAAGACAAGGAAGACGCTCACTCTCAGTCAGCCATTCGACTAATGGGAAATATTACTAAAGCGATTTTATGGCTGATTGGAATTTTATTGTTTTTATCTAACCTTGGAATAAACGTGACATCGCTTATCGCCGGACTTGGTGTCGGTGGTATTGCCATTGCCCTTGCTCTTCAAAATGTTCTGGGAGATTTGTTCAGTTCTTTCGCGATTTATATTGACAGGCCTTTTGCTGTTGGAGATTTTATTACTATCGGGCAAGACTCAGGTACAGTTTTAAAAGTGGGGATTAAAACTACCAGGATTAAAACTTTACGCGGAGAAGAGTTAGTGGTTTCCAATCAAGAGCTAACTTCAACCAGAGTACAAAACTTCAAAGAAATGAAAGACAGAAGAGTTGTTTTCCCTTTGGGAGTTACCTATAATACTTCAACAGAAAAAGTAAAAAAGATTCCAAGCATGGTTCAAAAAATAATTGAAACTGAAAAACTAGCTAGATTTGATCGTGGATTTTTCAAAGAATTTGCAGACTCTGCCTTAATATTTGAGTTTGTTTATTATGTTGACTCCGGCGAGTACCTAGATTACGCCAATGTCAACCAAGAAATATTTTTCAAAATAAAAGAAGCCTTTGAAAAAGAAAAAATAGAGTTCGCCTATCCAACTCAAACAGTTTATTTGGAGAAATAAGCAATAATTAAAAATAACACCGCTTAATATATTTTTAAGCGGTTTTATTTTTGCCAAATTTGTTTGGCGTGTTATACTTCAGTCATATAAATGTATAAGTATTTTTAAATATGAAATTTACTCACTTACATACTCATAGCCACTACAGTCTTTTGGATGGGCTTGTTAAGATCGATGATTTGATTGAGAAGACTAAGGAATATAATATGGACTCGGTTGCTTTGACCGATCATGGGGTTATGTATGGGGCGATTGAGTTTTATCAGAAGGCCTTAAAAGCTGGAGTAAAACCGATTGTTGGGGTGGAGGCGTATTTGGCAGCTGGTTCAAGATTTGAAAAAACAAGACAAGGGCGTTATCATTTGGTTTTATTGGCAAAAAATAAAACAGGTTATGGTAACTTACTTAAGCTTACAAGCTTGGCTCATTTGGAGGGATATTATTATAAGCCTCGGATTGATTGGGAGATTTTAGAAAAATACAGTGAGGGATTAGTGGCTTTGTCAGCTTGTATTCAGGGTGAAGTTCCACGAGCTTTTTTAACAAGCGGGCACGATAAAGCCAAAGAAATAACTAAAAAATATTTAAAGTTGTTTGGCCATGATTTTTATTTAGAGGTGCAAAAACATAATAATGTTGAGGGTCAGGACAAAGCCAATCAAGGATTAATTCAAATCGGAAAAGAACTTGGAATTCCGATTGTGGCAACCAACGATGCTCATTATCTTGATGTGGAAGATGAGGAGGCTCAAGATGTGCTTTTATGCTTGCAAACTAAAAAGAAACAAAAAGACACTGATCGAATGAATATGATTGGGATGGACAACTCTTTTAAAAGCACTGAGAAAATGAAAGAGTCTTTTTATGACTTTAAAGAAGCTGTGAGTAATACCGAAGAAGTAGTCAAAAAATGTAATTTGGAGATAGAACTAGGAAAAATTACATTGCCTAAATTTGAAGTACCCAAAGAAAAAACAGACAGTGAATATTTAAGAGATCTTTGTAACGAGGGTGCAAAAAAAAGATACCCGGAATATTTTAAGGAAGATGGAGAAAAATTTGACGATCCCGATAACTTTAAAAAACAAGTTTTAGATAGACTTGATTTTGAGTTTAATGTAATCGATAAAATGGGCTTTGCTTCATATTTTTTGATTGTAGGTGATTTTGTTAATTGGGCTAAGGAGCAAAAAATTGTAGTTGGGCCGGGAAGAGGATCTGCTGCTGGGAGTTTAGTCGCTTATCTTTTGAGTATTACTAACGTTGATCCGTTAAAATACGATTTGATGTTTGAACGATTTTTAAATCCGGATAGAATTTCCATGCCTGATATTGATTTGGACTTTGCCGATACTAGGCGCGATGAAGTGATTCGTTATGTAGAGAAAAAGTATGGTCGAGACAAAGTAGCGCAAATTATTACTTTCGGAACAATGGCGGCACGGGCAGCAATCCGCGATGCTGGTCGGGTGTTGGACTTTGAATATGATTACTGCGACAAGCTCGCCAAGATGATTCCAATGTTCACACCACTTCAAAAAGCTATCGATGAAGTAGGTGAGTTAAATGCGATTTATAACAATGAAGTCCAGGCTAAGAAAATTTTAGACACAGCTTTAAAGTTGGAGGGAGTAGCCCGCCATGCTTCAACTCATGCCTGTGCTGTTTTGATCACTAAAGACCCGCTAGACAAAAGTGTCCCGCTTCAATACGCCTCTTCCGGGGACAAAACAATTGTTTCTCAATTTTCAATGAAGCCGGTTGAAGAGTTGGGACTCCTTAAAATGGATTTTTTAGGACTTCGTAATTTAACGATTATTGAAAACGCTCTTCGGATTATTAAAGGTCTTCGTGACATTGAAATTAATATCGATAACATTCCGCTTGACGATCAAAAAACTTACGAATTATTTTCCAAGGGCGATACAACAGGTGTATTTCAATTTGAAAGTTCGGGTATGAGACGTTATTTGAAACTTTTGCAACCTAGTGTTTTTGAGGACATTATTGCGATGGTGGCGCTTTATCGACCAGGGCCTTTGAACTCCGGGATGATTGATGAGTTTATTGACAGAAAACATGGACGCAAGCAGATTGTTTTTAAGCATCAAATTATGGAGAATGCTCTTAAAAATTCTTATGGAGTGATTGTCTATCAAGAGCAGGTGATGCAACTTTCCAAAGATATGGCTGGCTTTACGGGTGGGCAAGCTGACACGCTTCGAAAAGCAATGGGTAAAAAAATTGCGGCTTTAATGGCGAAAATGAAAAGTGAATTTATAGAAGGATGTGTAAAAAAAGGTTTGGAAGAAAATTTGGCAAGAGATACATTTCGTGATATGGAAAAATTTGCTGAGTACGGATTTAACAGAAGTCATGCTGCTTGCTATGGGTTGATCGGTTATCAAACAGCTTATCTAAAAGCAAATTACCCGGTAGAGTTTATGGCGGCGCTTTTAACTGCCAACGAGGGCGATGTTGATAAAGTGGCGATTGATGTGGCTGAATGCCAAAAAATTGGGATAGAAGTTTTACCTCCGGATATTAATGAAAGCTTCGAACATTTTACAGTTGTACCGTTAAAAGAAGGGGATGATAAAAAGTTTGGGCAAATTCGCTTTGGACTTTTAACAGTTAAAAATGTTGGAGAAAATATTGTTACAGAGATAATTAAAGAAAGAAAAAAGAATGGTAAGTTTTTGAATCTAGGGGATTTTATTTCCAGGATAAAAAGTAAGGATTTTAATAAAAAATCTTTGGAAAGTTTAATGAAGTGCGGAGCCTTGGATAATATCGGAGACAGAAGTAAACTACTTTTTAACTTGGAAAAGATTTTGGTATTTATCCGTTCCCTCAGAGACCAAGAAAAAAGTAAACAAGGTAATTTACTGGGAATGTTATCTGATGATTATAAGCCAACTTTGGAATTAGATGAAATTGAAGAAGGAAAAGAAATTAGCAAAAAAGAAAAACTAAGCTGGGAAAAAGAATTACTTGGTCTTTATGTTAGTGATCATCCTTTTACAAAATTTCAAGCTGATCTCGCGGATAAAACCGTATCTCTTTTAGAGGCAAACAAGGAAACAGAAAATTTTAAGGAAAAGCAAATTATTATCGCCGGCATTATCTCTAAGATTAAAAAAATAACCACTAAAAAAGGAGACGCCATGATGTTTGTAACTATTGAAGACACCGCCAGTAATTTAGAGATTTTGGTTTTTCCTAGATTACTTGAAGAAACTAAAGATTTGTGGGAAGAAGAAAAAATGCTTATCGTAAAAGGAAAATTATCAGACAAGGACGGGGTGCCAAAGTTACTGGCCGAGTCTGTTAAAGAATTAGTTCCAAGTAGAATAGATGAAACTATATCTGTTTTAAATCAAGCAAGGGATAATAAATCTTATTATAAGAAAAAACAAGAGAATAATAATAATTTTCAAACAAACAATAACAGTAGATTTATAGATATAAAAATGCCAAAAATAATCAGTAAAGAAAAGCTTGTAAAGTTAAAAGAATTTTTTAGTAAATATTCAGGAGAAACAAAAGTAAGATTTATAATTGAAAACGGAGTTGGAGCAAAGATAATTAACACTTCTTTTAATGTTCCGAGTAGTAATCTTGAGGAGATAAAAAGTAAAGTGGATTCTATTATTTTAAATTAAAATTTAGTAAATAAAAAAGAAACCTCTTTAGATGGTTTCTTTTTTATTTACGTTCTACACTTGCCAAAGTCCGTGAATATTACAATAACTTCGTACCTGAATATTTTTTCCTTTAACTTTAAATTCGGCTTTTGGATTATCGTTGGATTTTAGATATTGACGGTGAATTTTCCCGTCTTCAATTACTTCTATCCATTCAATATAGTGAGTTTCTTCCATTGGATGAGAAACTTCACCAACTTTTATAAGCACTTTGTTTTCAATTTTTTCAATTACTGGCAAATGTTTTTCTTGGCCCTCGTCACTTTCTTTCTCTTCTTGAAGTTTCATTGGTTGGCCGCAGCAAACCAGTTCTCCGGCGCCGGTATGTAAAACTTCCACAATATTTCCGCAAATTTCACATTTATAAACTTGATTTAGTTTAGTCATAGTTAAAAAGTTTCACATTTAATTTGGAAGTAGGCTTGAGGATGGTTACAGGCCGGACATTTTTCCGGAGCGTTTGATCCTGAGTGTTCGTACCCGCATTTTCTGCAGACCCATTTTACTTCATCTTCTTTTTTAAAGATAGAGTTATTTTCCAGTTCTTGTAAAAGTTTTTTATATCTTTCTTCGTGATGAGCCTCAGCTTTGGCAATTGCCATTAACCTACCAGCGATTTCAGGCAGATCTTCTTCTCTAGCGGTTTCGGCAAATTCCGGATACATTGTAGTGAATTCATAGTTCTCTCCTCCGATCGATGCTTTTAAATTTTCAGCTGTTGTTCCAAGTGCTGTTGGTGCTCCGGCATCTATTTTAATTTCATCGTATTTGCCTTCTTCACTTTTTTTCTTTAAATCTTGAATCATCATAAAGAGCCATTTAGCATGCTCTCTTTCTTGATCGGCTGTTTTAGTGAAGATTTCTGAGATTTGTTCGTAGCCTTCTTTTTTAGCTACTTTGGCATACATTGTATACCGGTTCCTAGCTTGAGATTCGCCAACAAAGGCTTTACTCAAATTTTCAATAGTTTTTTCCATAAAATGTGTAATTATTAAAATAGCAAAAATAACTAAATTATTAATCACTATTTAATTAATTACAGGGTTATTTATTTTTTCTTAGTTTTACAACCACCACATTTTTTCTTTTTTGGAGTTGTGGTTTTTGGGGCTGTTTTTTTCTTACAAGCCATAGAGTTAACTTTATAGAGTTAGTTATGGAGCGGGTAGGGGGAATCGAACCCCCATCTTCGGCTTGGAAGGCCGACATAATAAGCCGTTATACTATACCCGCGGAATCATTTTTTAATTTTTAAACTGTAATTTATTTTACTACATTTTTTATAAATGTCAAACCCTTAAATTTCTAATCCAAATTTTTATTTGACAAGTTTTTTTTATTTACTATAATAAAATTATTATGATAAAAAATATTACAAAAGGATTTTACTTTTTTTGGTTTTATTTCTTCTCTAAGGAGACGAATCTTTTGTAATGTTAAAATAATTTTTCAAAAACAAAAAGATGAAGTCTCCTTACAACAAGGAGATTTTTTTATTTCGAACCTTTTATTAACAAACAACCCAACAAACAGGAGGGAAAAATGGCAGAGATTACAGTTATAGACTGGTGCAGAAAAAGAGCAGAAGACAACAGAAAAATGTGCAATAAGCAAGTAGTAATTAAGGGCAGTAATCAGAAGAAACAAAAAGAAGAAGTCGATGAGACTATCATTGACGAAGGAATGTTACCACCGCCACGACCGATTGGTTGGTAATCAGTCGGTAGCATTGGGAAGGGTGAATTTATTTTTTTCACCCTTCCTACTTATTTTTCTAAAAAAATTATTTTAAATAAAAATTATGAATCAAAAACAAAAAATTGGAATATCCGGTAATGTTGGTAGCTTTTCAGAAGAAGCTGCTAATTATTATTGTCACAAAAATAAAATTAAAGATTATGAACTTATTTATCTGGTAACAGTAGAAGATACACTTTCTTCTGTAGTTGCTAATAAAGTTGACAAAGGAATTTTTCCTATTGAAAATTCAAATGGTGGTATAGTATATGAATCAGTTTACGCTATGGCGAAATATACTTTTAATATTGAAAAAATGTTTGAAATAGATGTTCGTCATTGTCTTTTAACTTTACCAAATAAAAAGGTTGGTGATATTAAAAAAATTGCTTCACATGCTCAAGCCTTAAAGCAATGCAAAATGTATTTAAAAAGAAAATGGCCTAACACAGAGTTAATTGAATGGTCAGATACAGCTCAAGCAGCCAATGATTTAAATAAAGGAAAATTGGACGAAAGCACAGCCGTAATTGCGCCTGTCGGCTGTGCTAAATTATATAATTTAGATATTTTAGAAGAAGGAATACAAGACTTAAAATTTAACTTTACAAGTTTTATAACCGCAGTTGAATAACTATGTTAAAACAAAAAATAGCTATAATTGGATTTGGGAGATTCGGCAGTTTACTTGCTGGAATTTTATCGCCGTACGGAGATATTTTTATTATTAGCAAAAGAAAAATTAACGATACCAGATTTAAACAAATTGAATATAAAGATTTAAAAGAAATTGATTTAATAATTTTAGCTGTGCCTATTTCATCTCTTAAAAAGGTGCTGAAAAAAATAAGTCCTTATTTAAAACAGGGGTCTGTTGTGATGGATGTCTGTTCGGTCAAAGTTTATCCGTGTCAGTGGCTTAAAAAATATTTGCCAAAAACAGTTCATATCTTAGGTTCTCACCCTATGTTTGGGCCGGACAGTGTAAAGAAAAATTTAGAAGAACTACAAATTGTATTTTGTCCTTTGCGAATTAATAAAGAAAAATTTGATAGCATAAAAAATATTTTTAAAACAATAAAACTTAAAATCATTGAAATTACTCCGGAAGATCACGACAAGCAAAACGCAGTTAGTTTAGCTTTAGTGCATTTTATCGGGCGAGGCTTAAGTAAGATAGACGTTGATCATCAGGAAATTACAACTGTTGGGTTTAAAAGGTTGTTACAGCTTCGCGATAATGTTACCAATGATACTGAGGAGTTATTTAAAGATATGCACAACTTTAATCCTTACGCAAAAAAGATCAGAGAAAAATATATAGACTCTTTACAAAAAATAGATTTAATGCTAGATTAAAATGAACAAAAAAATAGACTTGTTACATAATAAGCTATGTACCAAAATATGGGGATTGCAGTAATAGCTTATTATGTAACAAGTCTAATGAACCTTACATTTCAAACTAAACATAGAGGAGAGTAGCATGAGACAATTATCGTCAAGATTTCAAATGTTAAGAAAAACTTTTCTAGGCTCTTTTTTATCTCGCAAACAACAGGAAGACGTAATTTCTTTGTGCATTGGAGAGCCTTTTTTTGACACCCCTCAACACATAAAGGAGCGAGGAATTCAAGCTATAAACAAAAACAAAACAAAGTATACTTCTGCCAATGGGTCACTTGCCACCAGACAAGCAATCCAATCGTTTTTAAGTCAAGAATATCATGCTTTTTATGACTTGGATTCAATAATGGTTTCTCCTGGAGCTAAGCCGCTTATTACAGCTGCTCTTGCCGTGCTTACTGGGGACTGGAGATATGTTTTTATCCCGGCTCCATATTATCCGCCTTTTTATAATATTTCAGTATTACAAAGTAAGTCATTATTATCGTGTCCAATGTTAGTAGATACTAGGGAGGATGATTTCCAGATAACTGGCGAGGCTATAAAAAGGGTAATCGGGAATTTGTACGACGAAGAAAGCGTGGATTCTAGCGTCTTAATTCTTAATTCTCCTAATAACCCAACCGGCGTTGTCTATACCAGAAAAAATTTGGAATCTGTGGCCAAGGTAGTTAAAGAGTATGACATGTGGGTTATCTTGGACGAAAGTTATCTTGATTTTACTTACAATAATGATTATTGTTTTTTTGCAGATTTGTCCGATATGGCGGAAAGAACTGTGGTTATCAGAAGTTTTAGTAAAACTTACGCTATGACCGGCTGGAGAATGGGGTATGTTCTTGGGCCGCCAAAGGTGGTTAATAATATTAATGCATACATGAATAATTGCATAGGGTGTGCTTCTAGTATTTCCCAGGAGGCGGCAATTGCTGCCCTGCAAAGTTCAGTAATGGCTGATGACGTGCGAGAATCGTTTCTAATAAATAGAAATATTTTGTTGGAGTGGTTGACAGACAATAGTATTCCTTTCGTTGAACCACAAGGAGCCTTTTACGTGTTTCCGGATTTATCAGAATATTGTTTTTCTGGTGGATTCAAGGACGCTACCGAAATAGTAGGGTATTGCCTGGAAAAGGCCAGGGTAGCCATAACTCCCGGACTTGATTTTGGAGACATGTACAAGAATTTTGTTCGTATTTCGTATTCTGTTTCTACGGACAAATTAAAACAGGCCTTAGTAAGGCTTGAAGAATTAATAAATTAAGAGGAGGATCCGCTAACCAACGGATAAAATAATAATACAAGGATAAGCTTTCGAGCTTATCCTTTTTCTTTGCAAATATTTTCTTCACAGCTCATCGGCACATAGCAATAAGGTAAATAGCCATTTTTTTTACAACATGGTCCACCTAAATATCCGCAATCAACTTTTTTAATGAAAACTTGAGTAATAAAAAAGTAATTATTAATTTCTGCTATGCCGATTCCGGCTTCATTATAGTCAGCGGTTAATATATTTTTTCGATGGCCGGGGCTGTTCATCCAACCAACCACAGCATCGTCAATAACTTCATTGTCTGTATTAAAAATTGTTTCTATTATTTCAACTTCCGGATTTTGGGATAGTAAATTTTGCCTTAACTCTATTTCCTCTTGAATGATATTTTCTTTTCCTTCTTCCGGAGAGTTGTTTAGTTTTGACTTGAAAGTACTCTCTAAATTTTTATTACTACATTCATAAACAGCTTCGCTTTGGTAGCTTATTTTTTTTATCCTTGGAATTAAAGCAATGTTTTCTCCGCTTGACCCAAAATAATAAACATCTCTGTTATTAAGGCGTTCGCTTTGGTAAAGTCCAAACTCATAGCCTTCGTGATGAATCATTGGATAGTTACAGATTACGCCAAGCTCTGTTAAGATTTTATTTTCTTCGGCTAAATTTGCGCTATGTTCTCTAGCAACTTTTGCCACCTCGCTATTCCACAAAAGCGATTCTAGCCCTTCTTTTGTTCTCTCGATATTTATTAAATCATGAATATCGCTTTCCATTTCAGAAAATAAAAATTCACTATTAGAAAGAGCAGATTGAATCCTATTTAAATCATTGTTAGTAATTCCAAGTCCCAGTTCACGCATCAAATTAAAAGCATCAAGCGGTCGACCTAAAAAATATCTTTGGCTATTGTCAGGATTTATATACCAAGCTTCTCCGTTTTGTTCAACTTGTAAAAATATTTTACCTTTATGTTTTTCAGCAAAATTTAAGTCAACTTTTTCTTCTTCGGAGTTATCATTAATAACCGGAATTTTACTAAGGTCGTTATCTGTAATGCCAATTCCAAGTTCACGCATTAAATTAAAGGCATCAAGTGGCCGACCCATATAATAACGTTTTTTATCAACCGGATTTACATACCAGGACTCCCCATGAGACTCAACTTGCAGAAGGATTTTTCCTGATAAACGACTAGACAAGGTTTCAGCAGAGACCTGACTCGCAGATATCAAAGAGAATAAAAAAAACAAGATGAAAATTTTTAAAATATTTTTTTTCATATTTCAAGATTTGTTGTTTAATAAGTTTATTATACTATAGTAGATCGATTAAGCAAAATAAAAAACAGTCCCATCATATCGAGAAACTGTTTTTAAAAGTTATTTTGCGTTTTTGGCGATTGTTTTAAGGCAACTGGTACAAGCTTTTGTTTTTTTGCCTTCTATTTTTTTAGTTTGCAAATTAAGGTATTGCTTTCTCTTGGTAGCCACCATAGAATGACTGCGGCTGTTCCCACTTAAAGCTTTTCGCCCGCAAACTTCGCATCTTCTGGACATAGATTTATTTTTCAATTTATTTTATTATTTATAATAAAAAGGTTAGCATGTTTTTTTGTTTTTGGCAAGGGTTGACATATTTTTCTATTTTTTTATAATTAAAGAATAATTAGCACTTTCATATTATGAGTGCTAATTTTTTAATAAATCTGATAATTAATTTTGAGATTAAGCAATAAATTTTGTTGCTTAAACTCAGATAAACTTAATTTTATGAACATAAAACCACTTGGTGATAATGTTATTGTAAAACCAATCACTAAAGATGAAGTAACTAAATCCGGTATTGTTTTGCCGGATACTGTTGACAAAGAACGCCCGGAAAAAGGTGAAGTTGTTGCAGTTGGACCAGGGAAAATGACCGCGGAGGGAAAAAGAATTGAAATGAGCGTTAGAGAAGGAGACAAAATTTTATTTAAAAAATACAGTCCGGACGAAATTAAGATTGAAGGTCAAGAAGTCTTAGTAATTTCAGAAGGAGATATAATCGCAATATTAAATTAAGTTATTTAACTATTTAAAATAGATTGTTTAAATGTTTATATGCTTAAATGTTTAAATGAATAATCTTATGTCTAAACAAATTTTATTTGATGAAAAAGCCAGGACAGCCCTTAAAAAAGGGGTTGATCAATTGGCCGATACCGTGAAGGTAACTCTTGGTCCTAAAGGGCGAAACGTTGTACTTGATAAAGGTTTTGGCGCGCCAACTATTACTAAAGATGGTGTGACCGTTGCCAAGGAAATTGAGCTGGAAGATAAGTTTGAAAATATTGGCGCGGAGATTGTGAAAGAAGCAGCTTCTAAGACAAACGATGTTGCCGGAGACGGAACTACCACAGCTACAATTTTAGCTCAGTCTATGATTAAAGAAGGTCTGAAACTGGTTTCAGCCGGAGTTAGTCCTATTGACATCAAAAAAGAAATTGAAAAAAAAGTTAAAAAAGTTGTTAAAAATTTAAAGGAGATGAGCAAACAAATTTCTTCTAAAGAAGAGATTGCTCAAGTTGCATCTATCTCAGCTAACGATAAAGAGATCGGAGAAATTATCTCTGAAGCAATGGACTCTGTTGGTAAAAACGGTGTGATTACCGTTGAAGAAGGACAGTCGTTTGGAGTTATTAAAGAGGTTGTGGAAGGAATGCAGTTTGACCGCGGTTATGTTTCTCCTTATATGGTAACCAATACCGAGGCCATGAAAGCTGAGTTTGAAGATCCTTCTATTTTAATTACCGATAAGAAAATTTCTTCTTTGCAGGAGATTTTACCGCTTCTGGAAAAATTGGCTCAGTCCGGCAAAAAGGATTTAGTAATAATTGCCGATGATATTGAAGGCGAGGCTTTGGCAACTTTTGTAGTTAATAAATTGCGTGGCGCTTTTAATGTGCTTGCCATTAAAGCTCCCGGATTTGGAGATAAAAGAAAAGAGATGTTGGAAGATATCGCTATTCTAACCAATGGACGAGTTATCTCTGAGGAGGTTGGTTTAAAGTTGGAAAACACTGAAATAGAAGATTTAGGTAAAGCCAGAAAAGTGGTCTCCACTAAAGAAAATACAACTGTTGTTGAAGGTAAAGGTGAAGAAGAAAAAATAAAAGAAAGAGTAACTCAAATTAAAAAACAAATGGAACTTAGTGATAGCGATTTTGATAAAGAAAAACTGCAAGAGCGTTTGGCAAAACTTTCCGGCGGAGTAGCGGTTATCAAAGTTGGTGCTGCCACTGAAACCGAAATGAGAGAAAAAAAGCATCGTATTGAGGATGCTTTGGCAGCCACTAAAGCAGCTGTTGAAGAGGGGGTAGTTGTTGGTGGAGGGATTGCTTTGGCTCGAGCCTCAAAGGTTTTTACTCAATTGATGGGAGAAGAAGAGGAAGAAAAAGCAAATTTGACTGCTGGAGATAAAATCGTAGACAACGCCGTGCTTGAACCGATTCGTCAAATTGCAAGTAACGCCGGCAAAGACGGATCACTTATTTTATTCAACATTATCAGAGAGCAAAGAAAAGGAAATGAAAACATCGGCTATAATGCCGCTACTCATAAATTTGAAGACGTAATGAAAGCCGGTATTGTTGACCCAACCAAGGTAACCAGAAGCGCCCTTCAAAACGCCGCTTCAGCCGCTATTATGTTTTTAACAATTGAAGCAGTGGTAACCGATAAGCCGGAAGAAAAAGGTGATATGCCAGCTGGAATGCCTGGCGGTATGCCCGGCATGGGAGGCGGAATGCCGATGATGTAAAAAGTTAGTAATCAGTAACTAGTAATTAGGAATATTTAAAAATCCGGAGAGAACACTCTCCGGATTTTATTTATTTAGCATTTATTTTCCGATTTCTTTTTTGAAAAAATCTACAAACGGAACAGGCGAGGGATTTATTTTATTCAACATTGCTAAATAAAAACTAGCGTAGCTTCCGAAAACAAGAGCTTCAAAAACTTGATCAAGTTTGGTTTTTGAGCTTAAAGAATATTCAGTAAAATTGATTTTGTTTTTTTTAATAACTTTTTTTGTTATCTCATATCGCTTTTGGTTTCGTTTATGATAAAGGTGTGAATTTAAAAATATAAAACAAAGATTTTTTTGATTTGATTTTGGTTCTCTCAACCCTTCCAACAGATGGTGATTTATATTCGGCAGCTCCATTCGAGTTGAAAAGTTTTTAGCGTTTTCATTTATTTGATTATTAAAGGCGTGAATGTTTCCCAAAAGAATTTCCGAGCCAATAACAATCGGTATTTTATTATGAATTTTTTTAGCAACTTCAAGGGAGTAGTTATTTTTTTTGTTTTCAATGTTAAATTTGTTATTAAACTTTTTAATTGTTTTAATAACACTCTTGAATTCTTTGTTGGTTATTTTTAACAATCCAAGTTTATTAAAAATAATAATTTGTCCAAAGATAGAATAACCCAGCCCCATTCTTGGTTCGTTGCAGGGGTTGTTTTTGGGTTCAAAAATATAGCTTGGAATTTTATATTTTAAAGCAAATTTTTTTAATTTTCCTCCGGTAGTTATGATGAATATTTTCGCTCCTTTTTTACGTGCTTCTTTTAAAGTTGATAAAGTCTCCTCGGTTGTTCCGGAGTAGCTCGATATAATACAAAGTGTTTTTTTATTTACATAATTTGGTAAATTATAGTCTTTCACGATTTCTATCGGCACTTTTAATTCTTGTTTATATAAATTTTTTATAATATAACCGCCCAAATTAGAGGCCCCCATCCCACTGACAATAATATTATCTATGTTTTTATAGTTGCTAGGGATTTTAATACTATTTTGTTCCTCCAAAACTTGTTTACATTGTGAAGACAAACTTGCAATAGAAGAATACATATTTTTTTTATCCAGTTTTTGAATTGTTTTTTGATTGATCATAAATTATAGTTTTTTATTTTTATTTATGTTATTATGTTATAATAATCTCATATTAACATTTAAACATTTAAACAGCAAGACGCATCTAGTTTGTCATCCTGAGCAACCCGCTAGAACGGGGAATCGAAGGATCTCGTCGTTTAATGCTTAGACTATCCTCTAAAAAATCAACATTATTTCACATTATTTTTTTAATGACCATTTTTTGCATCGCCATATTTAACCACATTGAAACAAGCTGTGACGACACGGCGGTATTGGTTTATTTTAAAAAGTTTGATATAATAGAAATAGAATATAGAATAACAAATTAACAGTTTATCTCGCCTCAGCGGGACCCCGCCTTCTTTAAGGTAAAATTATAGGTGGCGGGATAATTCATAATTCATAATTCATAATTTACAATTAGCTTTTATGTTTGACAAAAATCTCAGAGCTCCAAGCTCTCCAAATCAAAATCCAAATCAAAGTCCGCAACCTCAAGTACCGAATGTTTCAACAGGAGAACCTAAAAAACCGGTTGAGGATATGTTTTCTCCAACTGATTCTGTGCCTCAAAAGAATATTAATGAGGCGCAAAAACAGGAAAATATTTCCAATATTTTAAAGCCCGAAACAAGTAATGCTAATGTAAGTCCTGCTAATGCAAGTCAAATTCCACCGAACTTGCCAGCCGCCAAAGTGGGATTGACTCCAGAAAAGCATAACCCTAAAAACAAAGGAGTATTTTTTGTTTTAGTTATTATTATTTTTTTACTGATTGCTCTTGGCGCTGGTGCTTGGTATTATTTTAATTATTTGGCTGTGCCGGATGTTATTGAGGATCAAATTATAGATGAAAAAGAGAACGAGCAAGCAGCACAAGAAAACATTAACATTAATACACCTGTTGTAAATGAGAATGTTAATATAAATAAAAATATTAGTCCGACCACGATAATATTTGACTCTGACCTTGATTCCGATGGATTAACAGATGACGAAGAAAAAAAACTTGGAACAAATATTAATTTAGCTGATAGCGATAACGATGGTCTTTTGGACAGAGAAGAGATAAGAATATATAAAACAAATCCGTTAAATCCGGACACCGATGGAGACGGACATAAAGATGGAGATGAAATAAAAGGTGGCTATAACCCGAATGGCCCGGGGAAGTTAGATGTTAAGTCTATGTTTAATTAATATATTTGTCATAATTTATGTTTTTCCATAAAAAAAATAAAAATCAAAAACAGGAAGAAAAAAATCCTAACAAAGGCATAGATATTCATGTAATGCCAAAAAAGTTTTTAAGAAAAGCTGACGTTAATGACAAAGGCTCAAATGCCGCAGTGTTTGTTTTGATATTTTTAATAGTGCTTGGCGTAGCAGCTTATTTTTTAAGTAACTATATTTTTCCAAATGGAGTTTCTTTTTTAAAAAATAATTCTAATAAAGTTGCTGTAAACGATAGTGCAAATAAAAACAGCAATATGCTTGAAAATGAAAATACAAATATAAATGAAAACATAAACGATTCAATCTTAAACAGAAATTATAATACAAACACTAACACTAACGCTAATACAAACACTAACACTAATACAAACACTAACACTAACACTAACGCTAATACAAACACTAACACTAACACTAACGCTAATACAAACACAAGTGTTATTCCTGTTATCCCAATTTCTTCAGACAAAGACTATGATACTTTGACTGACATTGAAGAGGCTATTTACAAAACCAATCCAAGTATTTCCGATACAGACAAGGACGGATTTTTGGACGGGCAAGAGCTTGCTAATTTATATGATCCGTTGATAGGAGGATCAGTAAGAATAGAAGATTCCAGTCTGATCGATAAATATATTAATCCAACTTATGGTTACTCTATTTTATATCCAAAAAGTTGGCAGGTAGCTCCTCTTGGCGGTGGAGATCAGGAGATAACTTTTGTTTCTTCTAACAAAGAATTTATTGAGGTGACGGTTATGGATAATTCTGAGGGACTAACAGCGGTCGGGTGGTATTTAAATCAAATTCCAAAGAGTTCGGGATATAAAGCTGAAAGAGTTTGGGCAAATAATTTTATGGGTATAAAAAGTCTAGACGGAATGCATGTTTATTTAACTCCAATCTCTGGAAAAAGGAATTTTATTTACACAATTTCTTATATGGTTGGAAGTCACGCCTATATCAGTTATCCAGCAACTTTCCAAATGATGATAAGAAGTTTCGATGCCATATGATAACTTGGGAAGTAAATCAAAAAGCAGGCAGAAAAATTCCCAAAGATTTTTTTAATAATATAATAAAAACATCTTTTAAAATATTAAAAATAAAAAAAGCAAATGTTTCTATAGCAATAGTTAAAGAGGAAGATATTAAAAAAGCCAATAAAATATATCGTCATAAAGATAAAGTAACAGATGTTTTAAGTTTTATTTACGAAAAAAATCCATTAGAAGGAGAGATCTTACTTTGTTATAAAAAAGTTTCAGAACAAGCCAAGGAGAAAGGTCATAGTTTAAACCAAGAAACAAAAATATTATTAATTCATGGGCTGGTTCATCTGGTAGGATATGATCATAAGAAAAAAAGGCAAGCAAATGAGATGAAGCAAATCGAAGCTATGATATTGAAAAAGATATAATATATAAAAACATGTTTTTTAATTTTAAAAGAGCTACAAAAAGTTTTGTTTACGCCTTTCGTGGCCTTAGATCTGTTTGGAAAAAAGAACAAAATTTTCGATTTCACAGTGTTGCGGCTATTTTAATTTTGATTTTAGCTGTTTTTTTAAAACTTGAAAAAACAGACTTTGCAATTATTCTCTTACTAATTGGTGTAGTTTTAATTTTAGAGCTTGTTAACACCGTCTTTGAAAGATTAATCGATATTTTAAAGCCCCGCATCCACGAATACTCTAAAGAAATAAAAAACATTTCCTCAGCCATAGTCTTAACCGCAGCCATCTTTAGCGTTATAATAGGAACAATCATTTTCCTACCATATATATGCCACCTTTAAACAATCAAAAAAGAATCACCTTCATCTTAATAATACTAATTCTCCTAGTTATAATCAGCGTTACCACGCTTATTTTTTTTAACCAAAAAGACATTAAAAAAGAAAAAAGTCTTATCTCTGATATTAAAACAGCAGAAACCCCTTTATCTTTTTTAAACAACGAAGAATCAGAGCCAGACTCTGACCAAGATGGTCTGACCGATAAAGATGAAAAAGAAATCTACAAAACCGATCCCAACAAAAAAGATACCGACAACGATGGTTTATCTGATTCACAGGAGATCGTTACCTATCAGACAAACCCTTTAAATAAAGATACCGACAACGATGGTTTTAGAGACAAAGAAGAAATTGAAAGAAACCTTAACCCCAATGGAGAAGGTGACAGCAAGAAAGGATATATTCTTCCCTTTGGAAATAAATAGTAATATCAATATTATGCGTAAACTCTATTTAATCTTAATTGCCTTACTTTTTTTGCCTTTTATTGCATCTGCCGATACTCCGGTAGTTAATAATTTTGAATTACTGGATAATACCAGCGGTGCAAGCGTCTCTAGTCCAATCCGAGGCAATGTTGTCAGATTACACGTTACAGCAACCGATCCGGATGGCATTAAATATGTTCGAGCAATTGTTCTAGATCCCGGAGGAACTCAAAAATCCCTGATCATTTTACACAACGACGGCGATAGCGCTCACGGGGATTTTAGTGCTAGCGATGATATATATTCCTCTCTCTGGCTGACCTCCTATTCTCTGTCCTCAGGAGTTAACTATACTATAGTTATTAAAATAATGGATAACTTAGGTAATATCTACAGCTCTAGCGATGGATCTTTTGATATCACAGAAAGCTGCGATTTTGGCTCAACCTGCAATAATATTAATGAATTAAGATGTAATAACGGCATAATCGAAAGATGCACAGCTCAAGCTACCTGCAATTATTGGGCGCTTGATGAAAATTGTCCGGGAGTAAATGTTTGTTGCGGAAGCGGGGTTAGCTCTACCTGCTGCGGTCTGGGACAGATTTGCTCCAGTAACGATAACTGTCTTACCTGCGGTATTACCTGCGATAACGTCTGTCTTGATTCCAAGTGCGTTAACGATCCGGACTGTCAGCCCGGAGGCTGTTGCGGAGATAACACCTGCGATATTGATATTAACGAGTGCTCAAACTGTAGTAATGACTGTAATCTAACCGATTGTTGTGGAAATCAAGTTTGCAATAGCGCAGTTGGAGAGGACTTTAATACTTGCCCCGGAGACTGTCCATGTATCGACAGCGATGGAGACGGACAAATCTCAACTGTTTGCGGAGGCGATGATTGTGACGATAGTAATGACGATAGATTTTTAGGAAATCAAGAGGTCTGCGATGGAGTAGATAACGATTGTAATGCTTCAACAACCGATGAAGATCTTTGCGATAGCGACCACGACAACTATTGCAACTGTGATGAACCTTTTAAAATAGGCTCTAATTTAAACGCTATTTGCAACACAAACACAACTAACGGTTTTCATTGGAGTCAAACTTGCGATTGTGATGATAATAATTCAAACATCAACCCCGGAGTAACGGAAAACTGCACCAGCCCGGAAGACGATGACTGCGATGGACAGGTAAACGATCTTGATATAGACTGCGGCGGAACAGGCACCCCAGCCAGCCCAATCTTAACTGTTTCTCCTTCACCGGCCGTTGATGGTGATTTTGTAACCTACACAATGTCTGCCACTGGCTTAATTACTCATTATGAATTTTATTCTTGCGAAGGAGCAAGTTGCGTTCCAATAGATAGCACTACTTTAGAGACAAGCAGTAACTCTTATTCGCAAAGCGGAACAATAGCAGGCCCAGCAGTTTGGAACTTCCAACTTCAAGCCTGCAACGATAACGGATGCTCAAACGCAACCAATGTTCAAACATTCATAATTAATCCTCAAACCGTTCCAAACAATGTTTCTCTGACCGTTACGCCCGATACTGTTAACATTAATGAAAGCGTTACTTACTCCTGGTCCGCCGATGGAAACATCGATAACTACGGACTGCAGTTTAAATACAACGACCAACCCTGGTCCAGTTTTATTAACTATGGATTAACCACCTCTATAACCGAAGTTTCCGATATGGCCGGAGATTTTCAAATAAGAGCCAGAGCCTGTAATGGTCATGGTTGTGGCTATAGTACCGTCAGAACTTTAACGGTAAATGCCGAAGGCGAAGAATTACCCTCTAATGTAAACTTTAATATCTCCCCAAATACCGTAGTTACCGGAGACAACGTTACTTATTCTTGGTCGGCCATTGATGCAGAGAGCTTTGAATATGTCTCCAGATTTAACTCCGGCACTTGGGGAACTTGGTCTACTCTAAGTAACATTGGCGATCCCGGATCTTTAACAAATCCAGCCGGAACTCCCGGAATTTACGAATACATATTAAGAGCCTGTAATAGCTTTGGTTGCAGTGAAGATAACATTCAAACCTTAACAGTAAACAACGCCAGTGTAGTTGCTCCAACTAATCCAGCTATCACAATTAACCCAGCTATAACAGAGGTAATGGAGAACATCTCCTTTACCTTAGGGGCTAACGGAACAGTTGATTATTATGAATTTTATTCTTGTGAGGGAGCAGGCTGCACACCAGTAGATATGGTTAACTTTAATGTTGCTCAAAACCCATATTCATTTAATGCCACTCAAGTAAACCCCGGGACATTTCGCTATATGGTTAATGCCTGCAACATAATCGGATGCTCAGGCAATAGTAATATTGAAGATTTAGTTATTTACCCAAGCGGAACCTGCGATACCGATAACGACACTTATCTTGAAGATATCTGTGGTGGTAACGATTGTGATGATGACGACGATGAAATGTTTCCAGGCAATCCAGAGATCTGTGATGGGAAGGATAACGATTGCAACGATCAAACTAACGATGGCTGTAACTGTGTTAACGGAACAACTCAACCCTGCGGAACAGATGTTGGATTATGCGAAGCAGGAGAACAAACTTGTATCGTAGGAGAATGGGGAACATGTCTTAACCAAGTAGGACCAACCGCAGAAATCTGTGACAACGAAGACAACAACTGTAACACCCAAACCGACGAAGGCTTAACTGTAATTTGTAATAACAATAGTAACTGTAACGACAGCAATGACTGCACAGTAGATACCTGTAATAACCCGGGAAGTTGTTTCTCAAGTTGCTCTAATGACCAAGTTACAAGTTGCCAAGATAGCGATGGTTGTTGTCCAAATGGTTGTAACTTTAGTAACGATAACGACTGTGCTCCAGGTTGTACCCCGGACGGCTGTAACAACAACTGCCCAGTAAACTGTAGCGGTGCAGACGACCCGGATTGTTCAGGAACTTGTCTTGATTGCTCTTGTTCAACCGATACTGATTGTGGAAGTACCTGCGCACAAGGCGATGGATGTTGCGTAAGCTGTAGTAGCCCAATAGATTTGGACTGTGATATGCAGGATCCAAACGTCAACACCTTCAACGCCGTTGAAAACAACGATAACGCCGATATCTCCTGGACAGTAACCGATCAAGGTGGCTCTCAACTAGACTACATTGCAATCTGGCGCGCTCCATACAATGCCTCTAACTGTCACGAAACAAACAAGAGTGGTTGTGTGTGGAGTCAAATTCAAACGATAAATATCTCCGGAGACAGCCAGACCGGTTCCCATACCGATAGCCCTGGCAACGGATCTTGGTGGTACGGTATGCATGTTTACGACAATGCTGGTAACTGGAGCCAGGAACCAACTCCACCGGGAGTATTAAATGTAGAGATAGCTCCAGCGTGCACACCTAGCCTTGACTGTAGCGACTATCCAGGAAACTGTAATGTTAATCTTTTTGATGGCTGTGATAATATTCTAAATTGTTCTAATAACTGTTCGGGTGGAGAGAGTTGTTGCTCTGGCAGCTGTCAAGCTCCTACCTGCTCTAACAATAGCGACTGCGACGATAGCAATAACTGTACAACAGATACTTGCAATAACCCGGGAGGTTGTTCAGCTAGTTGTTCTAATAGTCCGTCTTCTAAAGCGAATGGTGAGGCTTGTAGTGTTGATTGTGAGTGTGCGAGTGGAGTGTGTACTAATAATATTTGTGTTAATGGAGTTAATAAAACTATCGTTTACAGAGCCCTATCTTCTCATAATGGTAACTTCGGAGGTAGATCCGGTCTTGACTCTTATTGCGCTAACAACAAACCGGCTAATTTACCTGGGAATGTCTCAAATATTCACGCTTTTATTTCTGTTTCTGATACCGACGAGCTTAGAGATATGCCTAATAATTACGGCTATGATTCTAACGTTAGTCTTTATTGGTTTAAAAGTAGTAACACGACTTTTAATAAATTTGCAGATAATTGGGCGGATATGTTAGATGGTAGCATTCAATTAAGTAGAAGTGACGGAGGAGATAGTGGTAGCGCTTGGTCGGGAAGTAAGCCCGACGGATCAGTAGAACAATATAACGGTGTAACAGTAAATTGTGATCAGTGGATTTCTGATGCTTATGATGGCAATTGTAATCAGGATAAAGATCATTCGTCTGTGTTTGGATCTAATTATACAACTAGCTATGTAGCTGATGGAAGTTATTGGCAAGGATGGATTTATGGATCTGTTTATATTAGTTATCCTTCAGGATGTATGAGATGCTCTAATTCTGCTTATTTGTTGTGTGCAGGAGAGATGAATGCGTCGTGTACACCTAGCCTTAATTGTAGCGACTATCCTGGAAACTGCGGTATTAATCTTTTTGATGGCTGTGATAATATTCTAAATTGTTCTAATAACTGTTCGGGCGGAGAAGTTTGTTGCTCCGACAGCTGTCAAGCTCCTGCCTGCTCTAACAATAGCGAATGCAACGACAGTGATAACTGTACAACAGATACCTGCAATAACCCGGGAAGTTGTTCAGCAAGTTGTTCTAATACTCAAGCAAGTTGCCAAGATGGTGATGGTTGTTGTCCAAGTGGTTGTGATTCTGGCAACGATAATGATTGCCTTTTTATTCCTGATACCTTTACTTGGCGAGACTATAATGGCAGTGATTGGATGAGTCCAATGAGATATCAAGCTATGTGTGGATCTTGTTGGGCGTTTGCTACAATGGGGGTTGCCGAAGGAAAATACAATATACAAGAAAACAACCCAGCCTTAGACGTTGACCTTTCTGAACAATATGTAACCTCTGATTGTTGTAGTGCCGGAACCTGTAATGGTGGCGGCCATTCATTTAATTGCGATACAACAGATGAGTCTTGTTATCCTTATATACCGGGACAAGATCTTGATAGTCTTAGTAGTTGTAGTGGAAGATGTGCTGATTGGAGTACCAGAGTATGGGATATGTCTGATTACTCAGTTGCTCCAAATGCCTATACTGCAATTTCAGATCCAGATGCCATAAAAACGTTACTTATGAACGAAGGACCGGTTTGGGCTGCAATGGGTGATGCTAGCTCTAGTAGTTTTGTTTATAGTCCTGCTGATCAAGCTTGGATATGTACAAACGATGATTCACGCGCTCAAGATTTAAATCACGCAATTGTTTTAGTTGGTTGGGATGATAATATTGGTTGCTGGTGGTTTAAAAATAGCTGGGGAATGGGTTGGGGAGACGGAGGTTATGGTTGTATAAAATATGGAGAGTGTCTTTTAGAAGCTGATTATTATTTAAATAGTGTTATTTCACCTTAATTTTTTAACTATAAAGTATTTATGAAAAAAGCCATTTTATTTTTTATTTTTATGTTATCACCATTGAGTATTTTTGCTCAAGAATCCATGGTGCATATAATCCCGCCACCAAATCCATCGGCAGCTTATTGTGAAGAATTGGGTTATAAAATTACTATTAAAAAAACTCCGGAAGGAGAGCTTGGTATTTGTAATTTTTCAGATACAGAGCAAGCTCCAGCTTGGAGTTTTTTACGAGGCGAAGAGGCTCAAGAGCATAGTTATTGTGCTAAAGTTGGCTATGAAATGAAATTAATAGATGATCCTGCAAAATGTGGAGCTACTTATAAACCTGGTCATGGATGTTTAGCTTGCATACTTGAGGACGGTAGCGAAGTAGAGGCTGGAAATCTTTTAAAGATAGAAAAAGCCAGAAGATTAACTAATCCTTGTAACAATGACGGAAAATGTCTTACCCCTGAAACTCCTCAAAACTGTCCTCAAGATTGCACAGTCGCTAAACAAGAAATCCCTAAAGATAATGCCAAAAATATAGTCCTCGCTATCATGGCTATTAGTGGTATAATTGTTATAATATTAACCTCATATTATTTTTTAAGAAAAAAGGAAAATAACGATATTTAGAAATTGATTTTTGCTTTTTTCTTTTTTGTGTTATAATAGAAAAACACATAACTGGTATTCGAATGTGTCGTATTTGTAGTGCGATTAATGAAAATATAACATATGAAACACGATAGACTTATTGCCGGGCTTGATGTTGGGTCAAGTAAAACTCGTCTAGCAGTGGCTAGGATTGAGGAAAAAGAGAACGGCCAAAGAAAAATAAATATTATTGGTTTGTCTGAGGTTCCTACTGAAGGGTTTACTAAGGGCAATGTTTCTAATTTGGAAGATTTGGTTTCCACTATTTCTTTAGTTGTGGAAAAATCAGAAATAGTTATCGGTCTTCCTATTGAAGAAATTTGTCTGGGTATCTCCGGAGATCATATTACTTCAAGTATAAGTAAAGGAGTAGTTGCAATTTCTAAAGCTAACAATGAAATAGAGGAGGAAGACGTTGAGCGGGCAATAGAAAGCGTTAAGTCTATGGCTATACCGCCGAACTATGAAAATCTTCATATTATTCCAACTTCTTTTAATATTGATTCACAAACCAACATTAAAGATCCAATCGGAATGACCGGCATAAAGCTTGAAGCCGAAGTCCAGGTCATTAGTGGGTTAAATACTAGAATTAATAACTTTACTAAATCCGTTGACAGAACAAGTTTGGAAATAGATTCACTGGTCTTTTCTGTTTTAGCAACAGCTGAGGCGATTCTCGATAAAAAGCAAAAAGAGCTCGGTGTTTTGGTTCTGGACATTGGGCACACTTTGACTAAGGGGGCTATTTTTGAAGAAGGTGAAGTTATCCATGCTTTTAATATTCCAATTGGGTCGTCGCATATTACGGCTGATCTTGCCATTGGGCTTAGATCATCCATTGAGGTTGCGGAAAAAGTAAAGAGAAAACAAGGGACGCTTGATTTAAGTTCTCTTAGAAGAACCGAGCAAGTTGACTTAAATAAATACGAAGACAATAAAGATAACTCTTTAAGAAAAAATTCTTTCAGCAAAAGATATATTAATGAAATAATAGAAGCCAGGGTCGATGAAATTTTTTCTTTTGTAGCAACAGAGCTTAAGAAGGCAAAAAGATTTGGAAAATTGCCTGCTGGAGTTGTTTTAACCGGAGGAGGGGCAAAGTTGCCTTATTTAACAGATTATGTTAAAAATAAATTATCTCTACCATCATCACTTGGAAACTTAAAAGGACTTTCAAGCAGCATCGATAACGTAGATGACTCAAGTTACTCTACTGTTTGCGGGCTTGTTTTGTGGAATGCTTTGGATCAAGAAAAACGCAAAAAAAGAACATTTAACATTAATTTGAATTTTTTAAAAAACTTTGATAAACTAAAAAAGTTACTTAAAAAATTAACACCATAAAAGTATGAGTCAAATAAAACCTGATATTGAAACATTTGCAAAAATTAAAGTTATTGGAGTTGGCGGTAGCGGCAACAGTGTTGTTAATCGGATGATTAGCGCTAAAATTAGAGGCGTTGATTTTTTAGCGATAAACACCGACGTCCAGGCTCTTCATGCTTCAAAAGCAAAAAATAAATTACATATTGGAAAAACACTTACTCGCGGGTTAGGAGCCGGAATGAACCCGGAGGTTGGTAAAAAAGCAGCCGAAGAAAACCAAAACGATATTCGAGATATGCTAAAAGGGGCTGATATGGTCTTCATTACTTGCGGATTAGGCGGAGGCACAGGATCCGGGGCCGCACCGATTGTGGCTGAAATTTCCAAAGACTTAGGAGCTCTTACAATCGCAGTTGTTACCAAACCTTTTTCTTTTGAAGGAGTAAAAAGATCTGAGATTGCCGAAGAAGCTTTGCAGGAATTATCCGATAAAGTTGACTCTATTATTGTAGTTCCTAACGATAAGTTATTAGAAATTATCGATAAGGAGACATCTTTACTTGATGCTTTTAATGTTTCAGATAATGTTTTAAAGCAAGGAGTTCAAGGGATCTCTGAACTTATTACTGTCCCGGGACTTATTAATGTTGATTTTGCTGATGTAAAAGCAATTATGTCGGAAGCCGGATCATCGTTGATGGGAATAGGAGAGAGTAAAGGAGAAGACAGGGCGAAAAAGGCCGCTAAGGCCGCTATTGAAAACTCTTTACTTGATATGTCGATCGACGGAGCCGAAGGAGTCTTGTTCTCTGTTACTGGTTCGCCGGATTTAACAATGCACGAAGTTAATGAAGCCGCTAAAGTTATCACCGAGCTGGTTGACTCTGAGGCTAAAATTATTTTTGGCGCAATTATAGACGAAGATCTTAAAGATACCGTTAGAATCACAGTTGTAGCCACTGGGTTTAATGATTCTTTTAATAGAGGTTTTGACAGAGACAGATTTCAAAAATCAAAAGAAACTCTCGAAGTCCAGAAAGAAAACATAGATTTACCAGCTAATAAAGAAAATAAAAAAGAAGATGTTGACGAAGATAAGGAAGAAGATTTTTTATCTAAAGAAAAAAAAACCAGTCTTTTCACAGAAGATAAACCAGTAGAAGAAGAGCTAGAAGAGGAAAAAACAGAAGAAAAAAACGAACTGGATATCCCGGCGTTCTTAAGAAGAAAAATGAAAAAGAAATAATCTTTGAATCTTTTAATTTCATTAGACTTATCCACAATAGCCAGATGGCTTTTTTATTTTTAGCTTATTTAAGCCAAATTTTAGATCTTGACAAGCACAATATATAGTATTATAATTTATTTAGACACACTAGATATAGTGTAGTTAGATAAAAGCCCTTTCTTAATAAGAAGATGAATTACAATTTTATTTTCTCCAAAGAAAGGTTTTTTAAACCCATGAAATGTTTAAACTGTCATCATAACGAGACAAAAGTAATAGATTCGCGTCTTTGTTCGGATGGTTTTGCAATTCGTAGGCGTCGAGAGTGCCTTAAGTGCGCTTTTCGTTTTTCTACTTTAGAGGAAGTGGAAATATTAGATCTAACGATTCTTAAACAAAACGGAAAACGAGAATCTTACGATAGAAGTAAAATAGAGTCAGGTCTTAAGAAATCATTGGAAAAAAGACCTATCACCGTTGAAAAATTTAAAAAACTGATTAATCAAATAGAAATTGATCTTCAAAAGTTAAAAACTAGGGAAATTGAAAGTAGCAAAGTTGGCGATGTAATAATGAAACGCCTTAAAAGAACAGATAAAGTTGCTTACATTCGTTTCGCCTCGGTTTATAAGTCATTTGAAGACGCAGAAACTTTTCGAAAAGAAATAAATGATATCTTAAAAAGAAAAGTTAAAAAAATAAAAAAGAAAAAATAAATCAATATTTAACTACTCATTAATTTAAATTTATGGTTATCAAAACTCAAACTAAAGAAAAAATTACTCAAATTCTAAAAAGAGACGGAGTTATCGCTGACTTTAACACAGCCAAAATCACTAGCGCTATTTTAAAGTCCTTGGAAGAAACTAAAGAAGTGGAAAATTCAAATGAAGTTGCCGAAGAGCTTGCAAAAGAAGCTATTAATATTTTACACTCCAAGTTTCATGTTCGTTCTATTCCGGCGGTGGAAGAAGTTCAAGATATTGTTGAAGAAGCTTTAATTAAATCAAGACTCATTAGAACAGCTAAAGCTTATATTTTATACCGTGACCAAAGAGCAAAGTTGCGAGACGTAGAAGACCTTATTGATTCCGGTGAACTTATGGAGAAATATTTAGAGCAATTGGACTGGCGAGTAAAGGAAAACAGTAATATGAGTTATTCGCTGCAAGGGCTTAACAATCATGTAGCTTCAACTATTTCAGCAAAATATTGGTTAAACAAAGTTTACCCTCAGCAAATCGGAAATGCTCATGTTGAGGGTGATATTCACATTCATGATCTTCAGCTTTTGGCTCCCTACTGTGCCGGCTGGGATTTAAAGGATCTTTTAATGAGAGGTTTCGGCGGAGTTAACGGTAAAGTTGAAGCCAAACCACCAAAGCATTTTCGAACCGCTCTTGGACAAATGGTTAATTTCTTTTACACTCTTCAGGGTGAGGTTGCAGGAGCTGAAGCATTTTCTAACTTTGATACTTATTTAGCGCCTTTTGTCAGGTACGATAAATTAAACTATAAAGAAACAAAGCAGGCCTTACAGGAGTTTTTATTTAATGTTAATGTTCCGACTCGAGTTGGTTTTCAAACACCATTTACAAATATCACAATGGATATGTTTGTTCCAAACATGATTAAAGATGAAAGTGTTATTATCGGTGGTAAACCACAGAACGAAAAATACGGTGAGTTCCAAGAAGAAATGGATATGATCAATAAAGCTTTTGCCGAGCTAATGATGGAAGGAGACGCGACTGGAAGAGTGTTTACTTTTCCGATTCCAACTTATAATATTACTAAGGATTTTGATTGGGACAGTGAAGTAATGGAAAAAGTTTTTGAAATGACCGCTAAATACGGAATTCCTTATTTTTCTAACTTTATTAATTCAGATATGAGCCCGGAAGATGCTCGGTCTATGTGTTGCAGATTACGTTTGGACAATAGAGAGCTGCGAAAAAGAGGCGGAGGACTTTTTGGAGCCAACCCTTTAACCGGATCGATCGGAGTGGTAACTATTAATTTACCGAGAATAGGATATCTGGCTAAGAAAAAATATCCTGAGGATATTGAAAAAGCAAAAGAATATTTCTATAAACGTTTAGGCAAGTTTATGGACTTGTCCAAAGAAAGCTTGGAGATTAAAAGGGAAATTATTGAAAAATTAACTGACGGCGGTCTTTATCCTTACGCTAGACACTATCTGGACGGCATTAAGAAAAAATTTGATAAATACTGGCAAAATCACTTTGCAACTATTGGTATAAACGGAATGAACGAAGCTATGGTAAATATTCTAGGCAAGAATATCGCTTCAAAACAAGGGCAAAAATTAGCGATCGAGGTAATGGATTTTATGAGAGATAAAATGGGAAAATACCAAGATGAAACTAACAATCTTTATAACTTGGAGGCCACTCCGGCTGAGGGAGTTACCAGAAGATTTGCCAACGTTGATAAAAAGAAATTTAAAGACATAATTGTAGCTAATGAAAAAGAGGTTAATGAAAAAGGCGCTTCTCCTTACTATACCAACTCTTCTCATTTACCGGTAGATTATTCAGATGATATCTTTGAAGTTTTGGATCTGCAAGACGAGCTGCAAACCAAATACACCGGCGGAACAGTTGTTCATGGATTTATCGGTGAAAGAATGCCATCGGTTGAGGCCACAAAAAATATGGTTAGAAAAATTGCCGAAAAT
>Ga0257123_1000355_pt1 | contig 38144 bp, 36 predicted proteins | sample SI106_135metaG_FD_190185 | JGI IMG/M metagenome (GOLD analysis project Ga0257123, IMG submission 190185) | Marine microbial communities from Saanich Inlet, British Columbia, Canada - SI106_135 | ecosystem: Environmental > Aquatic > Marine > Inlet | place: Canada: British Columbia | collected...
CCTTGAATTCTGCTGAATGTTTTCTTCTTTGCTTTTTCATGACTCCTACTATCCTTTCACATTGGGGAGCCATTCTTCCACAAAGTCTAACTTAGCGGGTGGTCTGAAATTCTAGGACCGTCTCTGGATAGGTCGGGTACCCTCTGCAAGGTAACACCAAGTTCCCGGCTGATAAGATCCAGATAATCCGCTGAAAGCCCCTGATGATTACCGTCTTGGTCAACAAAGTCATAAGGCGGCCAGTCGGGATCGACTCCAAATCGTAAAACTCTGTTGTCATTTCGCCACTCCTTTTCCCGATCGCTCAAAATTAGCCGTGCCAGTTGGGGATTTGGTTGGAAAGAGGGAGAGTTTATGGAAGCTTCTTGTTGTACTGAATAGAGGGGATTCAGTGTCGGTAAAAAGGCCAGAACTACAGCAATTATCAACTCTAACCGAAGAAAAGCTGAAATATTTTTAGAAAACATCGCCCCGTCCGAAGGAAAATATGAAAAGCCATTACTCCCGGTAGCGCGCTCCCAAACTTGTACCGGAGAGTTGAAAAAAATGAGGTACTTCACTAATGCTACTATACCCAGCAAGCCACCGCCTAAAATATTCGATTTAAGCAGATTGAAGGATTTAAGAAGTCTTTCCCCTTCACTGTTAGCCCAACACTCAAGTTCAGGGGAAAGGCATCTCAAGCCAGGGTAAATCTTTGCGGGATCACGGAATAATCAAAGTACCGTCAGGATTAAATTCGAATGCACCCCATGCAACTTCCCAGAGGTAACCATCGGGATCAGAAAAGTATCCACTATGTCCGCCCCAAAAGACATCTTGGGCAGGTTTTTCAATCTTTCCTCCCGCTTCCTCGGCTAGTCTCAATACCCTGGCAACTTCCTCTTTATTCTTCACGTTATGCGCCAGGGTAATACCAGAGAATTTTGCTCTTTTACATTGAAATGATTCATCTACATCTTCAATCAACTTCTCATATGGATACAGCCCCAGACACACACCTCCTGTTTGGAAAAAAATAACTCCCTGGTCTGGTGTGCTTGAAGTTGGAAATCCTAGTCCTTCCTTATAAAACTTGTAAGACTTTTCAATATCCATTACCCCAAGGGTCACGATAGAGATTCTCGGCTCCACTATTCCTCCTATTTAGCGGTCAAATTTCCTTCTCATAGATGTAACTTTTTGTATAGTCTTCCCATAGGGAAATGGTCTTTTCAAAATTCTCTGCAACAAATTGGATTTGTTCTTCCTTAGTTACCCTACTGATCTCAATGTTCATGACACCTCTAGTCATCTGTCCCGAAGAATTCCAACTTTTTGAATTCGCCCATGAATTGCCTTAGCAAATCTTGATGCCGCCCTGGGAACCTGGGTAAGAAAAAGTGATGGCTCGATCAATTCAAGTTCTAGGAGCATTGGCTCTCCATGATAGTTGACCAGATCTACTCTCGCATAAAGCGGGATTGAAGGTAGAGACTCGATGATTCGATCTGCCACCTCCCACTTTCCAGGCTCTGGCTCAATCACTTCAGCAGTACCTCCGAAGGTATCTTGAACTCTAAAATCACCCTTCTTCGCCTTCTTCACAACGCAATGGGACCGTTCGCCCTCAAAGTAGATCAAACTGAATTCCCCTTCATCCTCAATGGAGGGTAAGAATGGCTGTAAAAGCCATTGAACACCTTTTTGCAGCTTTATGGATTTGACAGTATTTTGAATGCTATCCAATGACCCCCGAAATGTGGAAAGGGAGTCTGCGGAAACGCTTGGCTTAATTACAAAGAGTTCGGAATTCAAGTTAAGCCGAAGCTTCAAAGCGTCATTTTTTACTTCATTAACCGAGACTTGCTGGGTAGGAACAACAGGAAGACCTTGATTGTGAAAATCAAGGAGGTAAGATTTGTTCATGTTGCTTCTAATTAAATCTAAGGGGTTGAAGACGGTTTTTTCAGCCAATTCTATCTCGTTTAAAAACTCTTGGAACTGCTGGTAACGCCCCACATAATCCCAGGTATTACGAAATAACAAGAAATCATAATCTTTCCATGGATCGTGGTTCCAAATCACTGGTATTGGCTTATAGCCCAGGTCTGACAGGGCGTCGAGGAGTGGGACTTCGTCATCAGAAAGCTGTGGAAGCCTTTCGCAGGTGAGTAAACCGATTTCTACTGCCATGATTTATGAAATCATAACTATGGAGTTCGCTTAGCCATAACAGTCACATGATTGTTAGGCAGCTGATCTAACACGAGGTGTACAATCTTCAATCCGCACTCCATTAGCAACATCAGGTTTCGGTTAATACCCATAGAGCTGTAATAGAACTCATCATTGTGCCATGTATCTGTGTGCTCGCCCTGGGCATCACCAAAGGTATATAGAAGAACACCATTAGTATTGAGTTTGGAACTTAGCTTTTGAATCACTGGAAAATGTTGATCAAGTGGCAGATGAAAAATACTGTCCCAGGCTATGATCAAGTCGTAATTCTCCTCAATTTCCAATGTTGTAGCATCAGCTACCTTGAAATCGCAAAGAGGATGGTTTGTCCTTGCTATCTCAACCATCTTTTCTGAAACGTCAAAACCACAAACAGAGAATCCTGAGCCCTCCAGTAGCCTGATGACTCTTCCGCCACAACCGCAGCCTACATCTAATGCCTTTTTACCCTCAGCAGGACAGAACTCAATTGCCCTTTTTATTTGCTTTAAGCCATACTCCGACTCATCAAGATCACGGTGCCAGATATTTGCGATTTTATCGTATTTCTTACCTGTAATGATCGGTTCCATCACACCTCCGATTAGCCCATTATAAATTGGAATTATGGGGACATTCCAATTTGGTTGCTAGCCATCTTCTAGCTACACCAAGGGGACTTCACTTACTGTTCATCGCAGTTATATGCCCCAAACACATTTGGTTTGCCCGGATTCCCGGCCAAACCAGGAATCTGTAGATTCCTTTACTCATCTGCGATGAGCTTATTTTGGTCATGAACCTACAACGGGCATACCATTTGCTTTTCGGTATAAAAGTACTGACGCTTTTTGAAAACACCCAACCAGGCCAAGAAGCTTACCTCTTTTCCATAATGAGTGTTCCTGATCTCTTGAACTTCAAAGAAGGGCTCTACAGCCATGGCTAAATTCGATAACGACAATCTTGGATAAGAGTCAGCCATTCTCTTCGCTAAATCATCTGGATGATCAGCATTGCCTGAGATATTTATCCAAATCCCCTCCTCTACGAGATTTTCAGCAACGGATTTGGCGAAGTGATTGTAGGACTCCTGGTGAGTAAAGGAATGGAGACAACCTTTATCAAAAGCTACATCAAATTTCCTACCCAAATCACTTTGGATAAAATCAAAACAATGGAACTTAAGATTACTGTGTCTAAATCTGTTTGAGGCCAATTCTACGGCTTGCTCAGATATATCGATCGCTGTTACCCGGTATCCTAGACTTGCGAGATAATACGCGTTTTTTCCCAGACCACACCCGATTTCTAAGACACTGGAATTTCTCTTACCGTACTTAGATAAAATCTTGTCCAGATCCAAATATGGTTCGAGATCTTCCCATGGTGTATCTGAATCCAAATATCGTTGATTCCAGTCTTTTTCTCTCTGAGATTGCATATTGGGCAAGGTCTCCTGAAACTGTGTTCACAGGGCTATATCTTTGCTTGTCCTTATGGCTGGCAAATACAAGATTGAGTATACAGTGGGCAGCAAGGATACGAAAATCGTTTAGCTTGCAAGAGAAATTGATCCTCTTCACACACACAAGCTAGCACCCAAATTTAGAAGACCCTTTGTTCACTGTGACCTAAGAGGAAAAACCTGGTCCTTCGGCTTTTCAGTCCTCTTCCGAAGGTAAAAGAAGGAATCCTGAAGTCATGGAAAATAAATTGTAACCAATGACGACTGCCAGGAATCAAAATCGCTGAGATCTTCCAAAAACCACAACCTTCAAATCCTCAGTACAGGCTAAATAAATGGGGTGAAAATGATGCGAAAAGTAAGAAATTGGCAATTGGTCCAGATAGCTACGTACCTTTGTTCTGTTTTGTTAATCCTTGTACTCCTGGTCAAAGGGGAATTGGGCCTGCACTTGTTTTGGGATTTGTTAATTCCACTTGCACCGGCAATTTTTGTACTGATACCTGGTGTGTGGCGAAACATCTGTCCGCTCTCTGTACAGGCCCAACTGCCAAAGTTGTTGGGATTTGCGACCCGTGTCCGATTTGGATCCAGAGTACAAGCTTACATCCAAATGGCATCACTTTGTTTATTGCTCTTTTTCATTCCCCTGCGGCATCTCAGTTTGAATCATGACGCTGTCGTAACAGCCTTTGTTTTACTAGGGTTTGCATTGATGGCCTATTTAGGAGGCAGTCTCAGCCTGGGTAAGAGTGGATGGTGCAACGGCCTTTGTCCTGTTCAGCAAGTGGAGAAATACTACGGTCATAATCCACTTCTTGAGGTAGAAAACGCTCATTGCAATGCATGTACTTTTTGTGTCAAGAAGTGTAACGACTCAGACAATATTGTTGAGCTCTCCAAGAAGGTAGGAGGAAAGCTGGAGACCTGGTCAGAGTTCATTTTGGTTGCCGGATTTCCAGGATTTGTTTTGGGATGGTTTTTAGTTCCGGACTTCCATTTGAGTATCGGATTTAGCGAAGTACTCAGAGCCTATGGAATTCCCTTCTTGGGATTGATTGCCTCCGTTGGAATCTACACTTACTCAAATAAGGTTTTAAATATCTCCAAGATGAAGCTTCGAAACCTCTTTGCTCTTTGTGCCCTGTCCATCTATTACTGGTTTAGAATACCAGCCCTGGTTGGCTATGGACTATTCCCCGGTGACGGGATGCTCTTTGACTGCACTGCTTATATCTCCTACCAGCAAGTCTTACTGGCCCAGGTCATGGTGACACTGTTTTGGATCTATCACTTTCTTTTTAAGAATGTCTCAACACGAAGTTGGTCACTACGACCCGCATAGAGCAAAGTAAGTGGGTCCATCAGGATCAAACAGCCAAAGGGTTGTTCTCTAAAACAAGATCAATTTGTTTAACACCATTTTTTTTCGATGATTCAGTTTTTCTACCCGCTAAGCTCTCCAAATTGTGATTTGCAAAGAGAGGTATTCCGGTCTTGAGTTCAATTGGCATCTGGGTAATACTCAAATGAGTCAACAGTCCCTTTTCTAAGAAGGACGATGCAAGTTGTCCGCCGCCTACCATCCAAAGATGCGTGTAACCGAATAACTTCGCTTCTTTGATTACATCTTCCACTGTACTGACTACTTTAAGGTTCGCACCCTTCAAGATTTCAAGCTCTGTACTTGTACAGACCCAGGTCAGCTTATCTTCATAGGGCCATGACCCGTAATCAAAGACAAAGTCATAGGTGTCCCGTCCCATAACAAGTCCATCAATACACGCAAAAAACTCTTCATATCCAAAACCATCAGGGTCAACGTCAATTTCATCAAGCCAGGAGACGTCACCATCTTCTCTGGCAATAAAACCATCCGAACTCGTAGCAGCATAATAAGTAATCTTCATATTTCACCCAATTTTAAGATGATGATTCTAAGGTCTAAGATACACGATGAACTGAGCTATAGAACCAAAAAGATGGAAAGAGAGAAAGGTGGGCAGATACACGGTGGACACCGTGGACTGTACCCAAAAACACTTAATTCAAAACATCCGCCTTGGCAAGGAAGTCGAATTCGGGTTTGCCTGTGGGAATCAGGGTTTCAAGAATCGAGTTTGTCGTTAGTTTGAGAGGAGTAGGTGGCATCGTCACCTGCGACGAGGAAACTGGCGTCAAACGAAGGTTATTGGAAGCTGGAGCCCACAGGCAAACCCGAGTTCGACTTCCTTGCCAATATAAATGAAAAGAATCCTCTCCGCTAAGGAGAGGATTCTTCTAGTCAAGCAAGCTTAGAGTGAGGTTAATTCTTAGATCGTCCCCACCTGGAATATTCTTTATGCAATTTCAGCAAATAAACCTTAAAAAATGTCCATCATGTAGGAATGAAGTTCTCTCCAGTCCTGCTCACGTAGGGTTGTGTTCCTCGTAGATAGTCCCTGAACACCAGTATTTGCCATCCAGAAAGAACGCAATGCATTGGCGTTCTTTCTCCAGCCTTTGTTGTTTTTAAGAGTCGACACCGCCGCGGAAAGGTCCATCACTGAATTATGAAACAAGCGAGCGCTAGGATGGTTTTTGGTGTAATCGCTCTCAATAACTCCCACGGCTTTCTTCACTGCTTTTATTTGCTCAGCAGCCTCTACAACCATAACCTCTATGGCCCGTTTAACCGGAACCTGGTGGGGTTCTGCCTGTCCCTGGGAAAGAAGGTACTTCTTATCTAGAGCCTTTTTTTCATTTTCACCAGGTGATGGATAACCAGAAGCTAGTGAGCGAACATAATGTACCAGGGCAAATCTATCCTCAACAGGTATGGTATCTACGGCCGGCATTCCTCTTGTGACAATGCCATCAGTAAGAGTTATAAAAATGTCAGCGATTCGAGTGCCGTTGGTCCATCCTTCCAGGGAATGAAAGCTTCTCGGCTTAGGATTGAGAAACTGACCCGCGGCCCCGTCACCCTTACCTTCCGCCCCATGGCAACCACCACAGGTTCCGCCTTCATAAAGTTCCTTTCCCCTGGCGACAACTTTGGGATTAGACATAAAGGCCTGATCAAGATCTACCGGGGGAGTCTTATTCCCACGAATTACCTCCAGATCAGCACGTTCTGGTGCCGCTGGAAGAGGAATTGAGCTTAACGCTCGATTGTTTTGATAGACGATCACACCATAAGCGGCTGCTACTAAGACAAAATACAGAAAAGTACTCCCTAGCCCGGGAACACAACAGTTACCTTTATTTTTGCTCATTTCGATCCCCTAAAAGTGATTAATGATGTTCCCCACCGCCGCTAGATGGTCCCTGGGTTAAAATTTTCTGTGTGTGTTCGGAGGTGGCGTTTTCCCGTGCGACATTATCTCCCACCGAAACAAGACCCAGCGCAATAACCAGGAGAAAGAAAGCCATGGACGATCCACTGCGTCGATCGGTGCTTTGGGCCATACTGGAAAGACGGGCGCAGGTTAAAAATAGAAAAAACAAAGAGGTGAGAGCACAGCAGGTCACACCCATAGAATAAGCTGACAGTGGAAGAGAGCAGACATATAAAAGACCAAAAACAGGAATACAAAGCGTTGCATAAAGGCCTATAAGAGAGCCGCAACTCTTCGCCAAACAATAAGCATCTTCGGATAGATCGTCATTGCCTTTAAGAAGAAAGTAAAGAATCCCTGCTCCGCTAACCGCGAAACAACAACACAGCATCAGGGAATACTTGATCCAGAAACCAACATTACCAAGAAAGTAAAAAGAAGAAACAGTGCTATCCCAATATTTAGGGTAAAGCACGGTGTTCATTGCTCCTGTTAGCTGATACATGGAAAGGAGTAGAAAGAACAGAGCCAGACCTCCGCTTACAACTCGGACATAGCCGTTGGTTCCCTCATAACCTCCGTGAAGGTCTTTAATCTCCGGTCTGGACTCGGGTAAGCCTCCCTGAACAGAAGAAAGAAAGTAGCGAAAGCGCAAGGACCACCTGTACTTATAGAGAAAATGGAATCCCAGGATGGCAAAGAATACGGAAGCCAGAAAAAATCCGACTACATGGATTTTGGCCTCATAAAGTGATTGGGCATAAACAACTAAGATGGTTAAAACCGGCATAACTCCATAGACAAATCCATAGTGCCGTTCCGGTAAAACCTTGAAGAGCATCTCTCTGGCGAACTCGTGACTTCCCGGAACTTCCTTGGCTCCGCAACGACCATACCAAAGAGAAAGGACAAGGCTACCGATAGACAGGCATAAAAAGGGTATATATAGAAACAGACTGACTACGAAGCAGATCTTCAAGATCAGAAGCATGTCCGCATTTGGTTGAACAATCACTGTAGATAAAATGGATTCCATGACAACAGCCTTTCTAGCTCAAATACAAGAGTTCGTCCAGAGATACCACAAGAACAATAGAGAGTGCGTACACATTGAGAACCATGAAGGATCGTTTTAGATCCACATCAACTTCGCTAAATCTCAGCAAATGCCTTTCGAGAAGCAAGACCAGCATACCTGCCAGAACCAGGACAGCCAGGGTTGGGGAGAAATTGATCCCACGAAATAGCGGGATAAGCAAAGCCGCGCCAACGGTAGCCGAAATCCAGGAAAAAATTACCCTGGAAATCTGGTCATCTCTGAGAATCTCTGTTACCTGGGGATAACCAGCGACCGCATACTCCTTCTGGTAGCGCAGGGTTAGCAGCCAAAAATGGGGTACCTGCCAGAGAAAGATAAAAAAACAGACTGAGAGAATTCTAAAATCAGCGATCTCTCCGCCACCCACGCTCCAACCCACCAGGGGAGGTAAACAGCCGATCAAGGCACCCGGAATCACAGCGAAGGCAGACTTTCGCTTAATCGGAGTATAGATTGCGTTATACCAGAACATAGCAAAGAGACATAGCCAGAGTGCCGGGAGGTGAGATAGCCATAGAATGATACAAGCCAAGAAGGTCAAACAAAATGAGAGACCAAGGACCTGGGACTCAGTAAGCAGACCTGAAGAAATCGGACGGCTCTTGGTACGTTCCATTTTTTCATCAAGCTGGCTCTCCTGCCAGTGGTTTAGGGCTGAAGAAGCACAGGCCATGAGAAACAGTCCGATAGTTGGAACCAGAAGGTCCCACCCCAGTGAACCGCAAGCAAGAATGTATCCCACAACACAGGTCAGGGAGACTGCCGCTGTGATACGTAGTTTGAGCATCCCGGATAGGGCTCGGACCATGCTGATATCTCCAGAAGCTTGATTCATCAGACCTACTTGAGAGACTTTATGTATGCAAGAAGCCCATCTACCTGGGCATCGGGAAGAGGAATCTTCGCCATTGCCGGCGGATAACCTTCTACGATATCAGCCATGGGATCCGTGATTGATTTTCTAAGGTAATCCTCATCCGCCTTAACCTTCTTTCCGGAAGCCAGTTTGGTGGTGGCTCCGTACTTCCCTTTTAAGCCCGGACCTACTTTTCTGGTAGCATCGATATTGTGGCAAACCAGACAGTTGGTATCGAATACCTTTTTACCAACAGCTACCATCTCTTCAGGGGATACAATCGTAGGAGCTTCCCCGTACCAGGCAGCGAAATCCTCAGGAGTCATGACCTCGACCAGGGCATACATCTTAGAGTGAGCTATTCCACAATATTCGGTACAAAATGCCTGGTAGACTCCAACCTTGTTTGCAATGAACCAGAGCTGAGTCCGTCTCCCACCGGGGAGGACATCGTATTTCACTCTTAGTGCGGGGATATAGAAAGAGTGTAGAACATCGGTTGATCCCATATCTAGCAGAACCGCTTTACCCAGGGGAATGCGAAGGAGAGGGACTTCCTTATCCTTTACTTTTTCTTCCTTATCCTCAATGAAGTCCGACATGGCCATGGTGTCATTCGTTTTGCCATTGTCATACTCAAAAGCCCAGGACCATTGCCAACCCGTCACCCTGATAGTCATGGCATCAGCGGGAACGTCTGAGAGGTGGTTATAACCAAGACCAACCCAGAACATGAACATAAATATGATTGTGGGAATCACTGTCCAGGTAGTCTCTAAAACTACGCTTCCCTCAATGTTGGTTGGTACGGGATTTCGGGTACGGCTATAGCGAATACAGCAATAAACCATGAAGGCTGTAAGACCAGCCAAAACCACTGCACTTATGCCAAGGATAAAGACAAGAGCAAAATCTGTACTGTTGGATACGTTTGATAGTCCGGCAAACATGCTGTCCCGCCTTTATCGAGTTCCAAAGTCCACGAAGGCCTCGCAAAAGACCACAAACATGAAGACAATAACGATTAGAATAATGGATTGAAGACCCGGTTTCTCATATTTCACATGCATGAAATACGCTACTACAAGACTGCCTTTAATAGTGGCAATAACCATCGCTACAAGCAGATTAAGATCGCCCAGGTTAATTCCGGCTGCGGCCACAGTCAGTCCTGAAAGCATCAGGAGGCCTAACCACACCAGGGTGTGTGACGCATAACTTACGATGTGAACTTCGTCGTCATGTCCGTGACTCATAATATTTCCTCTCAGGAAACGAGGTAAAAGACCGGAAAGAGATAAATCCAGATCAGGTCTACCACGTGCCAGTATAGTCCCACGTTTTCCATAATGATGAAATCGTTGGACACAATCTTGTTACGATAGGTAAGCGAAAGAACCCATAATAAGACAACTACTCCCAACAGAACGTGGAAACCATGCAGCCCGGTCATGGCAAAGTAGAGTCCGTAAAAAATGATCTGCCCCCTGGTGTAGCGACTATGGGTATAGCCCTTATCGTGGGCATCATCCGCGCTCATTCCCTCAGGCGCAGCCTCACCAGCAGCATTTACCGGTACTGCGTTGAATTCCTTCAAACTCATACCGGATTCTTTAAATTCCTTGTCATAAGGAGTCTTCAGGTCCGACACACCGAAGGACTTCTCCAGCATTGTAATTTTGGCTGGAAATACATGGTGCTTAAATTTATATCCCCACTCATAATACTTCACAACCATAAAGGTCAGAGCAAAGAGGATGGTCAGTATGATCCAGAACATGGATAAATACTTTTTTCCGTATTGAATCGCAGTGATCCCGAACACCATAGTTAGAGAACTGGTGAGGAGAACAATCGTGTTTCCGCCACCCATGAACAGGTTCAGATGAGATCCGGCTTCATGAAACTCGGCCCCATACATAGTCTTTGAGTAGACAAAAAAGGCAAAAAACATGCCTCCGAAGAGAATAAGCTCGGTAAAGACAAAGAGCCACATTCCAAACTTGTCGCCATTATAATCAGCATGTTCAAGGCCTACTTCAAAGCGATTATGCTCGTGAACTCCCGCTTCTTCGCTCATTTTACCCACTCTCCTTCATATGCATAGGGACCATGGGCAAGTTCTGGTTCCTTCTCAAAATTGAGAAGGATCGGAGGAGTGGCTGTCTCCCACTCCAGTGTCTTACCCTTCCAGGGATTATCAGTGGCTTTCTCGCCCTTGAACAAGGCAATCATCAGGTTTATGGAAAATACTGCCATTCCCGCAAGCATCACGAAGGCAGCAATGGAACCAATCATGTGCATGTCTTGAAAATGGGGCAGGTAATCATGATAACGACGAGGCATTCCCTGGATTCCTATGATCATCATGGAGCCGTAATGAACATTGAACCCAATGAAGAAGAGAAACCAGCCTATGTGCGCGGCGGTAAAATTGTACATTCGCCCGAACATCTTGGGAAACCAGTAATGGATACCGGCAAAGAAAGCCACGCCCCCTCCACCGAACATGGTGTAGTGGAAATGACCAACCACGTAAAGAGTGTCATGAACATGAAGGTCTGCCGCGATCGCACCAAGAAGCAGGCCGGTAAATCCGCCGATACTGAAGAGAAATACAAAGGATAAAGCCCACACCATAGGCGGATCGAGCTTGATCGAGCCTTTGTACAAGGTCGCGACCCAGTTAAATATCTTGATTGCAGTAGGAACGCCCACCAGAAAGGTAAGAAAGGAAAAAGTAATTGCGGCTGTATCAGTCATGCCCGCGGTGAACATGTGATGAGCCCAAACAAAATAACCGATCACTGCGATTCCAAAGCTCGACATCGCTATAGCCTTATATCCAAAAATGGTTCTTTGGGAAAACACGGCAATTATCTCTGAAATAAGTCCCATTCCAGGTACTACCATGATATAGACTGCCGGGTGAGAATAGATCCAGAACATGTGTTGATAGAGTACCGGATCACCTCCTAAGGCCGCGTCAAACATCCCTATGCCAAATGCCCGTTCTACAATCACCATGGCTAGTGTGATCCCTACCACCGGCGTAGCGATAACCTGAATCCAGGCAGTAGCATATATGGCCCAGCAAAACAAAGGCATCTGAAACCACCCCATTTTTGGGGAGCGCATCCGGTGAACGGTAGCCACAAAGTTGATTCCCGTAAAAATTGAAGAGAAGCCAAGGGTAAATGCGGCCATGAGAGCCATGCTTATGTTGGCCTCATTAGACACGCTATAGGGAACATAGAAAGTCCAGCCCCCATCAGGTGCCATAAAATTTACACCCGTTTCCCCAATACCCAGGAACAGCGCCAGAAAAGCCAGACCAGCACCAATGATAAAGCAATACCAACTAAATAGATTCAGCCGAGGAAAGGAAACATCAGGAGCGCCTAGTAAAATGGGTAGAAAAAAGTTACCCAGGGTGGCCGGAATACCAGGAATCACAAACATAAAGATCATGATCACGCCGTGGAGTGTGAAAATGGAATTATAAACCTGCGCGGATATAAATTGGGTTCCAGGCCACATCCACTCCAATCGGATTATCCCCCCAAAAGCGGCTCCCACCGTAAAAAATATAATCATGAATACCAGGTAAAGCATGCAGACTCGCTTGTGATCGGTGGAAAAAATCCAGGAGCAAATCCAGGCGAGAGCACGGAAAATCCAATTATTCTTCCCGAGCTCAAACAGAGAATCGTATAAGCCCTTGAAGATAAGCATGTCAGACTGATAAAAGCTTTTGTGGGTTTGGGTACTCACTTCTTCCCCTTCCTTTATTTCTCCGGCTCAGTTTCGAACCGATTTTCAGCAGGTCGTTTTCCGTAAAACGCAAAAAATACAAACATGGCGACTACCCACAGAAGCATCAAAACACCAATAACATTGAGAATGTTAAAGACATATTTGCGGCCTTCCGGGTCATAGCTAAAACAGTACCTGAGAAGCTTAGCAACCGTTGGCCCGGTCTTTTCCGCGGCGGCTTCTGTCAGAGCCATTTTAAGATCAAACGGTAGAAATTCGGTACCATAAAGGTAGCGAGCAATCTTACCGCTAGGAGAAACAGCCATAATAGTAGCAGAATGGATGAAATTGCCATCTTCAGCGCGCTTGAAGCCAAAACCAAAAGCATCTGTGAGCTTCTCAATCGTCTTTTCGTCACTCACAGTCCATTTCCATGCGGTTGGATCAATCTGATGCTTCATCGTTTTAAGATAATTCATCTTTTTCTTACGAGCCATCTCTGCAGTTTCATCATGATCAATGCTGATGGTCAGGACTTTGAAATCGACTCCGGCAACAGCGTCCATACGATCCAGTACCTCTGTCACTCCTTGAAGAAGCGGACTGCAAATACCTGGGCAGCGATAATAGACGAAATTTAAAACTGTAGGTCGGTCGATGAAGTCACGAATGGCAAAACTCTTACCCGATTCATCCAAGAGGGTCAGATCCATTGGCATTTTGGTGCCCAACTTCTCCACGATCCCCAAAATTTCCTTCTTTGGGTTCGAAGGAATTGTCTGAGGTTTAGCGAAACAATTTCCCGATACGAAGATCAGCAATACAAAGCTGCGAAAAAAGCTGGAGAGATTGATTAGCTGGTTTGAGAGCATTTAAGACCGGTTTAAAGGGAAAAGTTTCCCCTCTCAGATCGCGACCCATAATACCAGAGGTGATGGGGCAAGCCAAATGTTTTTTCCTGGTGTATACCGACCTCAAACAGTAGATTTTTTAAGAGCCTTACAGACCTTATCAGCAGTCGCGTAGGAGGATTCTATACACTCTGGAATAGATATTCCTCCAATATAATTGGAGGAAAGAAAAAGCCCGTATTTTTCTGGGCTGTTCTCAAGTAGAAACTCCAGAAACCGAAAATGATGCTCGTCATACTGTGGAATTCCCTGGCTCCAATCCTTACTTGATAACACCTCTGGAAGCGCTGATCGAAAGCCCAGAACCTGCTGTAAAGACTGGTGTATGTCCTCGAGTGAGTCCTCAACCTCAAGGGTACTCAAATGAGCCTGTGTTTCCCCTCCTATGAATAGTGTGAAATAGGGAGCCGATTGTGGCGCGCGCTCTTCAAAAAGTTGTGATGAGAATAAACAACCAAGAAAGGGCAAAGATTTACCAGGGATATTTAAGAATCCAAATCCTCGTGGAATATTTTGAAGATTCTCCTTTGGATAAGCCAGGTGTAAAACCCTGATCCAGGGATATCTTAGTCCCTTCAACTTTTCACGTAGTTCCCCGTAGTCTGGACCCTCCAGTATGTTTGCTAAAACCGGTGCTGGTAGAGAGGAAACAACTTGTGAAACCCTGGTTTCACCAGTATTGGTACGAATACACCATCCCTGTTGAGTCTTCTTAAGACTAAGAACTCTTTCATTCAATCGAACATTTTCCTCTACATCCTGATATAAAGCTTCTGGGAGCTCTCGAAGTCCGGTAGGAAAACTACAGATTCCAGAGGGAAGTTTTGAGTGATCCTGATTTCCGGATTTTCTCGTAAGTAATGCCCCCCAAAAAGAATTGAATTCCTCATCCCACTTAAAGAGCTTTGGAAATGAGGTTTTGGCAATGAGCCTATGGGAATCACCAGCATAAATTCCAGAAACAAAGGGGGCTACCAATCTCTCTGCCACCCCCACTCCCATTTTCCGTTTGAAGAATTCGTGGACCGATTCGAGGGAATCCGCTCGCCGTGAAAAACCCCCGCTTAGAATTCTCAACATGGCTGCTGGACCAATGAAACTCGCAAGGGTAAACGGAGATATCTTATGAAGTGCCTCTCCATCACAGATATAGCGAGCAGGTCTTTTTTGGGAGGGGAAACAGACCCGCGCTTCAAGGCCCAGTTCCCGCAGAAGTTCTTTGCTCTTACCATCCTTGAGCATCAGGGAGTTGGGACCTTGTTCCACAAGATTGGGCCCAATGCTTTCGGTCTGGATCTTCCCTCCTACGGCGGAGTCTGATTCAAACAATATGAAAGAAACACCAAGTTTTTTGAGTCGATGAGCAACACTCAGACCCGATATCCCCGCCCCCAGAATTCCTACACTTCTCACATCACCCATGATAAAGCTGTTTTTTCCCTGTCATTCCTTTCAACTTTTTCTGATCTTGGATCTTTGAACAAGGAAGGTCTATTATGAAAGACCTTCTTCTATCCACCGCCTGGAGCCACCATGAAAAAAATTCTTATTTTCGCAAGTCTGCTAATCATCGCATTAGTTCTTACGGCGGTCATGTATTTTAAATCACTTGCTCCAAATTACAATGGCACTTTTGCTTTGAAAGGTCTGAGTAAGAAGGTGGAGGTGATCAGGGATCAATGGGGTATTCCTTACCTGAGAGCCAAGAATATGGTGGACCTGTACCAGGCCTTCGGATTCACCCATGCCCAGGATCGTCTCTTTCAGATGGATGCGATGCGAAGACTTGCCAGCGGCAAATTGGCCGAAGTACTCGGTGAGAAAGTTCTTCCACTCGACCAGAAAATGCGCACCCTGAGAATCGCGAGACACATTCGTGAACTTCGTGAGCGCAAGCCCCAAATGTTCCAGGGCAAATGGATGGACTACTATGAGGCCTACTGCAGAGGAATCAATCAATATGTTGAGACCGGACCTCTCCCTCCAGAATTCAAAATACTCGGATACAAGCCTGAACCCTTCACTCCCGATGAATTAATGCCCATTGCAGGATACATGGCACTTACTTTCGCCCATGGACTCAAGGTTGATTCTTTGATGACCCATCTGGCCGGCAAATTGAATACGGGTCAGATGAAGGAACTGGTCAAGGGATACCCTGACCACGCACCCACCATTCTTTCTCATCACACTACCCCGATGCCTGGACTTGAGAAATGGTCAGATATTCTAAATGAATTACAGAATGAAAGCGGATACTTCTACGGCAGTAATTCCTGGATTGTAGGACCCTCCCGTTCAAAAACCGGTGCACCGATGCTGGTAAATGATCCGCATATACGCTTCGTTAATCCTTCAATATGGTTTGAAGCCCAGTTAGAGACTGAGAGCTATAAAGTACACGGTTTCTTTCTGGCTGGATTTCCCTTCCCCCTCCTTGGTCATAACCAAGACCATGCCTATGGCCTTACCATGCTTGAAAATGACGATATGGACCTCTATGAGGAGACCATCTCTGAAGACGGGAAATCCTGTCTATACAAGGGACGCTGGCTGCCGATGCAAATCGAGAAGGAGCTGATAAAAATCAAGGGAAGGAAAGAACCCAAAGAGTTTCTGGTTCGCTCCACACCCCATGGTCCGGTTGTCTCCGATTTCCTGCCTACGAAACTAAAAAACAAAGCGATATCCTTGAACTGGCTTTTTTACCATCCGGAAAACCGAATTTTTGAAGCTTTTTATGGATTATCCAGCTCCAAATCTCCAAAGGAATTTCAGACTGCAGTTTCAAAGATAGCATCACCGGGATTGAATATTTCCTATGTGGATGCAAAGGGAAACATTGGCTATTGGGCTGCTGGGAAACTCCCCATAAACAGCCCCTCTACCCCCTCAAAAATTCTATTGGACGGCTCACGAGGACAACATGAAATTAACGGGTTCCATCCATTTGAAAAGAACCCACGCGCCTGGAATCCTGAAAAAGGATTCATTTATACAGCCAATAACAAACCAATCGAATCGGATATGATCAGGGGTTATTTTATGCCTCGCGACAGAGCCTCAAGAATCATTGAGCTCATCATTGCCGGCCAACAGCTCTCTCCGGTAGATATGGAGGCTATACAGACTGACAGTGTGCTAATTACAGCAAGACTTGGAGTCCCAAAAATTCTCAAGGCTCTTTCCGGAAAAAAACTCAAGCAGAAGCAGCAGGATACCATCAACCTTCTGGCTAAATGGGACCTGCGCCATGAAACAAACAGGGTGGGTGCGGCCATATTCCAAGAATGGATTCATCAGTTTCTGGGTGTTCTGTTAGATCCTGCTCTCGGCACAAACTCCAGCTCCTACAAAAAGCTCCACCTTGCCCGTCATTTTGTAACCTCTGTTCTTGAAAGGGGGGATTCTTCCTTTCTAAAGGCACAAAATCTCAGCTTCGAAAAGGCCGTTGAAATCGCTCTCATCAAAACTTGTGAAAGTCTTACAAAAAGACTAGGACCTGAAATCAAAGATTGGACCTGGGGAAAAATTCACACCATAGAGTACAACCATCCCCTGGGCAAAGTTTGGCCGCTGAACCTCATTTTTAACATTGGTCCTTTCCCTGCCCCGGGTGTGAAAGAATCTATCAATAGTGTGGGATCAACCTATTCAGACGATCGGTTTCAAGTCCGCTCCGGTCCATCAACCCGCCGCATCATCACCTTCCATGATATCGATCAGTCCAAGGCCATTCTTCCTACTGGAAATAGTGGTAACGTTCTATCTGAACACTACGATGACCAGGCCGAGCTCTTTTTGAAAAATGGTTACCGAACCATTCCCTTTACAAAGAAGGCAGTGGACATGGCAGCACGTTACAACATGAGTCTGATTCCGGGTTCCTAATAGCCGGCAGATATCCCTTTTTTGCGCGGATCGGAGGCACCGTGAAACCAACCCTTCTCTGTCCGCACGGCCTGTATCACATTTCGAGCCTTTAAATCCTCTACCTGATGTCCCTTACGCTCCAAGCTCTTGCGCACATCTCTGGGAATTTCAGGTTCTACATAAAGTTTCTCTGGAACCCATTGGTGATGGATTCGCGGGGCATTTACGGCTGCCTGAAGCTGCATTTCATGGTCAATTACATTCAGCAGCACTTGCAGGACTCCGGAAATAATTCGCGGACCACCCGAACCTCCCAACGCCAGGAACGGGTGACCCCCTTGTAGAACCAGGGTTGGAGTCATGGAACTCAGGGGCTTTTTGCCCGGTACAATAGCGTTGGCCTCGGAGCCGATGAGTCCATAAGCATTTGCAACTCCAGGAGCCAGTGAAAAATCATCCATCTGGTTATTCAGTACGATCCCATACTCTTCCACGACCAGGAGGGAACCAAAGAAGGTATTGATCGTGGATGTCATGGCGACTGTATTTCCTTCCCGATCCATTACGCTGAAATGGGTGGTCCCGCTATCATCCCCAAGAAAATGGACCCCATAATCATTGCGTTTCTTTGTCTGTTCTGAGGAGATGCCGCGGGCAAGGTCCTCAAAGAGCCCCTTGTCGAGAAGTTCCCGGACCGGAATCTTCACAAACCGATCATCACCCATATAGCGGGCTCGGTTAGCATAAGCATGCTTCATTGTTTCAGTAATAGCGTGGAGAGTCTGGGAAGAATTATGGCCCCATCTGGAGAGGGGGAAATGTTCCAGGACCCCGAGCATTTGCAATAAAACCAAACCTCCGGAAGAAGGAGAAGGCATGGTGTAAATTTCCATACCTCTATAATTTCCCTTCAGAGGTTTGAGTAATCGAGGCTGAATTCTCTCAAGATCCTCGAAAGATAAAACACCCCCGCTATTTTGAACGGTTCGTATCAATGCCTTTGCAATCGAACCTTGATAGAAAGCCTTTGTACCCTTACTTGCAACAAGTTTTAAAGTCCGGCCCAGCTTGGGCTGGGATAAGTTTTCTCCCGGTTTCAGGAACTTCCCGCCTGGATAAAAGGTTTCCTTCAGGTATTTTGATGTTTCAAAGGAAGTACGATGTTTTCTGAGCACTTTAGATAAATAGTGGGAAACAGAAAATCCCTTCATAGCCAATTGGATCGCTGGCTGAAGGATTCGCGACCAGGGAAGAACACCAAAGCGTTGATGTAAATAGCGCAGTCCCTTTAACTCTCCTGGGACTGCTACCGCAAGCCCCCCTCTTCTGGATAGGGACTTGTCTAACTTACCGCCTGGCCGATAGTGATCCATCCGTATTTTTTCGGGTGCTACTTCACGAAAATCCAGGGCACGCACCTCACCTGACTTCGCGTGAAAATAGAGCGCGAAGGCTCCACCGCCAATACCTGAGGAATGGGGATGAACCACACCCAGGGCCAAAGCCGTGGCTACGGCACTATCAAATGCGTTTCCTCCCGCCTTTAGAATCTCTACTCCAGCCAGGGAAGCCAGGTGGGAATCCGCCGCGACCATCCCATTTTTTCCCATGACAGGATCGGGATCTGCGGCATAAGAATTATTACCAAAGCAAAGAAGGACAAAGATCAGGCGCAACATAGATACTCCAAGGGAACAATCAGGGACGAGGTTCATCCAAATGCTAATCTTCGCACTTGAAACCAAGATCTACAACAGAAAATAGATCTAAAGATAGAGATGGAAAACCAGGCTCGCGGTCTGCCTGTTTTGCTCTTTGAGAAAGAAGAATCACCTCTATAGAGGTGATTTTTAGACCATCAATCAGGATGTTTTATTCATAGAGAAGATGAAACTTCTGAACCTGATTTTCAGAGGTTTCAAAAGCCGGCTCAGCCACACCAGCAACTTTTGACCCTACCTTGAGCCACTCAATATCGAGCATTTTGTAGCCATTGGCGTCCTGGTACTTCTCATAATCCTTTTTCAAGTTAACCCAAATCACGGCATGAGCAGCGGCAATCTCGTTGTCTTCTTTGAGATCCAGGTTCTTCAGAGCAAGTTTACGTATTTCCCTGCTCCCATCTACTGCGGTTATGAATTCGCGTACCTGTCCTTTAACCACATTCTTTTGCGCCAGAACTCGGTTGTCCTCTGATAACTGGATAAAGCCTGTCACATCTCTGTAGGCAAAGTCCCGGCCAAAATGGGATTTCTCTCTCTCACCTGAAATCGTTACCTTCCAGTGATCCTCAGTCGCGATTTGGGTAATCTTTCCTACATATCCTGGCGGGCAGAGATTTACTCCATTGATGAGGCGCTGCAGCAATGAACAATCGGTACGGATCTGAGAGATCTCCATCCGAATAGGAATATGGGCGGTGGTGATTTCAGGGTCGGCATCCTTATACATTGCTTCAAGTACCAACTCTATAGCCTTTGAAGATTGCTCATTTTCAGCAGCACCCAGAGATCCAATGAAACAAGCTAAAGCCACCGGTTTAAGCAAAGATTTAATCCAAGACATCCAAAACTCCTAAAAACTAAAATTTAGACCGCACCTCTATTCGATTACGCAAACCATTTTCCAAAGTTGCAAAAGTAAAGATGAAAGTTCCAAGCAGCAAAACCAAACTCATAAGTTATCGGTTAAGCGATCACATCTAAATTCCTCACCGGCATATGATCCACTAAGTCAAAGATCTACTCCCTGAGACTGCCAGGAAACAATGGTATCAATGGAAACAATTGAAGCAATGGAATGGGGAAAGCTCCGCCCTTAATGGCGGGAGGACTAGCCTATTCCTGGATTCCAATGTTTCCATTGTTTCTATTGCTTCTCAAAGGTTATGCCTTAACCGATAACCCATGGAGCCAAACCAGAAACCAACCCGCTGAGGCGGGGAGTCGAGTCAGGGAGAGATGAAGTTAAGCACAGAGGTTCAAAAAAACAGAAAAGCAGCAAAGCCAAAAAAACGAAAACAACCCGCTGAGGCGGGGAGTCGAGTTTGGGAGGGCTGGAGTTAAGCGCAGAGGTTTCGAGAAGTGGTAGATGTGAGTGATTCGTAAGGAGGAGCTAGCACAGCTAACTTCGACGCGGGAACCGCTCACAGCTGCCGCTTCTCGGAAGATCTGCGCAGCCAGCACTTCCAAACTCGGCTCCCCGACTCATTGAACCGTGAATGACCAACCTGGATCCTGCATAATTCGGTAGGCTGAGTTACGGTTGGCTACTTTGGTAGGGTCCAAAGATAGGTTGTAGATTAGATTTCTCTCTGAGGCGAGGGGAAGAGAACCCGACGGTACATCTATAACCACTGTATCGGAGGCTATGGCACCTTCAATTTGGAAACGGGATGGAAGAAACAAGGTTCCTTCCAAAGCGACTAATGAGGCCTGCACAGGACTGCTTGCCTTGACCTTCAGATCACCGCCGAGGGAAACAATCGTAAATGGCTCCCTACCTGGATTTTGAATGGGAGCACCAATCTCCACATTCCCCTCCACCAGAAGGTTCCCTCCTTTTCCAATGGCAATCACGATAGGAGTCTGGATGTTCACGGAGCCCTTTATAGTGACTACTCCACCGAGGTCCAGCAATCCGCTGACCGGATCTACATGTTCTTGCAGAAATTCCTGAAAAGTCTCGTACTCTCTGGCGCTGCGCCGCTCTAAATGGGAGAGATTTGTGAAAGACTCCAAATCGACTTCCTCAAAGAGAAGTTTGGAATCTTCATCCAGGAGACTGTATACCCCCCCCACAATTCGATTACAGAAACGCTTGTTCATAGAGTCAACCGTGAGACTCTCAAGAAGCAAGAGATCCTGTACGCTGGATTCCAATCCCTCACATTCCAGGTGAAAACGATCATTCCAGGCCGGGTCCGACAGGTCCAGCGCTCGCAGAATCCCCTCGTTATAACCCTCTTCAATGACTTGCGACATTTGAAATTTATATTCTTCGTAATCATCATCAAAATTGTCTTTAATAATGGCCACTGATGAAGGGGAGGCACCGCCGGGCCAGGTAGGTTCAGTCTCAAATTCATCTCTTTGCAGAAAGGGTAGTGCTGCCCAGATGCCGTTCTTTTCGTTAAAAAGTCCTTGTAGCAATGCCCATCGCCTTCGAACATCTCCAAGTACCAGCGTGGGCGATGGATTCTGAGCAGTCCCATAAAGGTTGAGGGTTGAGGAATAAGACACCAGGTCAACTCCCAGGTGAGAGAGAACTTCAAACTCCTCAGTGGTACTCAGCTCTTTATAGAACCCGGTGATCATACGCCACCATTCAAATTCTCCCACGGAGGGATTTAAGGACAACTGAATGAGCCTGCTGTCTTTACCACTCCTTACACCCTCACCGACTTTATAGTATTCCAATCCGCGAGTCGTAAAAGCGTCCTGATACTTTTCAGCCCCCCAGCCATGAGACAGGCTCAAAGACCAGGGACTCCCGCCCAGAAATATCCAGCCCTGGGATAAAATATGCTTCTTCAAATCAAGAGCGGAGAGCTTTTCAGTCGATCCAAGGCTTTGTCCGGAGTTGATCGCTATGGGAATAGCTCGAAGGTCAGCGGGTAGTTTGGTATCCGGCACCCCATTTACGGTGAGAGTTCCCTGGTCCCTGGTGAACAAGGTAAATTTCCCCAGAACGGGAAGGAGTATATTGACGATTCTCCACTGCTTGAAAGCGATGACCTTGAGACTTGCACCCTCACCGGTAACATCAGCCGTAATCGTAAAGAGGTAAATAGCCTCTCGATCATCAGGCGGTACGCCTCCAACAGTATCTGGACCGGAGAGGAGTTTCATCTGCTTTATTCCTAATCTTAGATCCACTGAAAATTCTGAGGAACCAGTGAGGGAGTCCTTGAGTGTAGAACTCAGGGAAGTCGCGGAGTCTTCCTTAATACTTCCATCAGGGTTAAAAAATTGGGAACCAATTTCCTCAAGTTCTGTGGGCAGGTTTTCGTGCTTGGGGAAAGTAGCTGGGTCAGGATTGTTAAGAAACTCTAAAAAGGATTCGAGAACCTCTACCCCAAGTTCCACACAACCGGCTCCCACATGGTATGCAGACTCCCTGTCAGCGTAGAAGCGAGCACTATGGAGGTGTTGCCTCGAAACCATAAAGAGTGTTGTTCCGAGTACAAAGAGGATCGCGAGGATGGCAATTGCCAGGGGCACTAGAAAGCCCTTGCGCATAGATCACCCTCCCGGGAGCAAAGTAAAAAGTGGATAGTTCTTGGGTTTACCGGTCACTGGATCCTTCCAGCCCACTATTAAAGATACTTCCAGGTAAACTTTTCCCAGCTCAGAGATTACCTTCTGAGTGGTAAGCGTACGTGTAAATCCTTCTGGACAAGGGGGGATTCCAAGGGACTCCAGCTCAAGGACACCATTTAAGGAAGTGTCCTCGGCAGAGGTTACTTCGGGAACCAGATTTGCCTGAACCTCTTTCAGGGAGCTGATATAACTGCTCCCAATTCCCATCGCCTCTACCAGATGCTTGGCTGAGGCTCCCATCCTACGACTGGTGGAGAACAAGATGTAAATTGGAGTTGCGATGATACCGGCGATCAGGACAGCAACCATGACTTCCATGAAACTCATCCCACGCCGCGAAGAAAAGAGCCGTCTTGCTACTTCACCCATGATCACCCAATCTTATCATAATCCATCCTGCCAAAACCCCTCTGTCAATGTGCATACCTGCTCAATTGACCAGTGCCTGAAACGAAGGTAAAATACGTTGAACAAGGCTTAGAGGGGAGGCTGTGGTGATAGCAATCATTCTTGCCGAGGGTTTTGAAGAGATTGAAGCCATCACAGTCTGTGATGTCTTGCGCCGAGCTGATCTACCTGCGAAATTCATTTCCCTCGATGAAAAAATCGTGATAGGGGCACACCAGATTTCCACTTATTGTGATTATCAGCTCCCAGAAATTTTAGAGGAAGATCTTCAGATGCTCGTCCTTCCAGGAGGTGAGCCCGGGACCACTAATTTAGAGAACGATGAGCGTCTTGCGGCCCTGATCAAAAGGCTTCATAGTGAGGAAACTTGGCTTGCTGCCATTTGTGCAGCACCAAGGATCTTCGATGAACTTGGAGTCCTTACAGACAAACCGGCAACCAACTACCCCGCTCAGAAAGATAGGATGGTAAATTGTCAGTATCAAATGTCCCCTGTCGTAGTTTCAGACCATGTCATCACATCACGTGGTCCAGGAACGGCATTGAGATTCGCACTCACCCTTGTCGAAAAGCTTTGCGGGCCTGAAACGAGCAATGCTTTGTCTGAATCTATGTTAGTACCAAACCTGGTTTAAAACCTTGAAATCACCGTCTCGAATTCCAATACTTTTCCTCTGTCTAGGCCTCTTGACTATTTATTGTCTGGCCTTTCGAAGCCTCGACTCCTCTACCAAAAAATTGATTTTTGGCAGCCATCCAATGAAGCCGGTTTCAGCAGATGAGGTCAACAAAACTCTTAGGGAATTTGAACAGAAGTGGTCAGGTCTCGCAGCACTCCACATTTCACCCGAAGGGTTTGTGGACTATGAGGGCTTTGAGTCTCGGAAAAAGGATTTGGATATACTTTTTAATCAGTATATTTCCCGCATTCCAATCAAAAACCTTCAACCCGCACAGATCAAAGCTTTCCTGATAAACGTTTACAATATTTTGACCATTCGAGGTTTGCTTGAGTTTTATCCCATAAAATCGATTTTAAAAAAGGTTGATAGAACACGCCTGGGCTTTCATTACTGGAAAGACACCTTTGCACGCTTTGGAGATACTACTCTGAGCCTTGATGAGATTGAGCATCAGTATCTCCGTAAAACCGGTGACCCACGTATCCATTTTGCGATTGTCTGCGGAGCTCGCTCCTGTCCAAAATTGCTGCAGACTGCCTACCGTTATAAGGATGTTGAAAATCAGCTCCAAGAACAAGCTAAAGACTTCTTTTCCTCTGCTAGAAATGTTCGTTTTGAACATGAGCTGCAGGTGGTTTATCTCTCAGAACTACTGAATTGGTTCGAACAAGATTTCGGCTCCAATTCCAAAGAGATTCTAAAGAGGGTACAGGGATACCTGGATGAAGGCACTGCAGCCCAGTTGAGCGGGCAGTTATCGGAATATGCCATCGCAGGGTATGTCCACTATGACTGGAGTCTAAATGAGCAGACTTCGTCAAAAAAAGACTGACCTGCTATCTCTTGGGCTCAATCATTTCATAAAATTCTTCGAGTTTTTCGCGGTACTTTTTCCAGGGGAATACCACACTCCAATTGCTCTCAGAAACAGTGCCCGGAAGGTTCACTCTCAGCGGTTCACCCAGCACATCCTGAAGAGGGAAAACCTTGTAACGACTTGGTGATTCAAGTACTTTCTGCAGACATTTTTTGCGTAGAGTCTCAATTGGTGCTCCCGGCGGCTCTTCCAAAAACCTGCAAAATTCTGCTCGTTCCTCTCCCTCGATTGATTCGATGAACTCCATCAGGGATTCGGAATCGTGGGTGCTGGTACAGGCTAGACTTTCTGTGGGATAGCACGAAGGATTCGAATGTCGATGGGCACCATATTCAGGCACCCTGGAGTAAAAGCCGAAACCAAAAATCAGGACGCGAAACCCAGGAACCTGGACATCCTCGAGCCAATTTTCAACTTCTTGTGGAATATAACCGAGATCTTCACCGATCATCTCAATACCCGTTTCACCAAGCGCATTGATAAGCGAGGTAGCCGGGCCAGGAGTCCAGTCACGGGTCTCCTTAGGACTATGACCATCCTCTACAGCCCAGTAGGAATAAATTCCGCGGAAGTGATCGATTCTGACCACATCCATAAATTCTCTGAGCCAATTCATGCGCTGTTTCCACCAGGCAAACCCATCTTCCTTCATCTGATCCCAGGCATAGATTGGATTACCCCAGTCCTGACCTTCATCGGAGTAGAGATCGGGAGGAACACCCGCGTGAATCCCTTTTTGAAACGAATCAGGACTGGCCCAGGAATCAGCCGAATTTTTTGAAACGTATAGAGGAAGGTCCCCTAAAAATCTAATTCCAGACTCCCTGGCAAGAACTCTCAACTCCTTCCACTGGTTATAAAATGTCCACTGAAGAAACTGAAAAAAAACAACTTCATCAAGATTCTGAGATGCCCACCTGGAAGCCCCTTCCAGGGACTGCAAGGATGGATCCCAATCCCAGAACCCACACTGATTCTTTTCAAAAAGCGCATGAAAGATCGCATAGGGTTCCAGCCAGAATCTCTGAGACTCAAAAAAGGAATGAAAGTCTTCCTTCTGAGCATCGGTCGCAAGACCTTGAAATCTCTCGAACGCGGCTCTTAAGGGAGCCATCTTAATTTTAATGGCTTTGGAATAGTTCACTACATTCTCAGAAGGAACCGGCTCGGGAACATCCTTTAGATAAGGAACTTTCTTAAGAGAGAGGTAGAGAGGGTTATTCGCGAAGGCTGAAATGCTGGAATAAGGGCTCGTTTCTCCACCGGCGAGAGCATTGAGAGGAAGTACCTGCAACAGGTTGATTCCGCGGGAAGAAACCTCTTCAATGAGTTCGACCAGGGAATCAATATCTCCGATGCCATGTTGTCCCGGAAGGGAAAAAAGAGGAGTCAAGAATCCAATTTCTGGACGGCTCACTTTCGTGAAATCATTCATGTCTTTACCATACCAACCGTTCACCGGAATTGCCATATCGCGGCGATGGGATCATATTATTTCTATACGGGGCTCGAATATGCATAGGAAATCCATTCTCACTTGTATCCTCCTATTAGTGGCAAGTCTCCTTGTATCGCTGCAATGCTCAAATAACCCTCTCATCCCCATTCTCCAAAAGGCTGCTGATCAGAAATACGTCAAGGATCGCCAGCGTATGGTTCAGGAGCAGATTGTACAAAGAGGTGTCAGCGATCTAAAGGTATTGAATGCGTTGGGAAAAGTACCTCGACATGAATTTATACCGTTGCTCTCCCGCCCTCTCGCCTACGCCGATCACCCCTTGCCGATTGGACATAACCAGACCATATCACAGCCCTACATTGTTGCCTATATGACTGAGCAACTCGGATTAAAGGGAAATGAAAAGGTACTGGAGATCGGCACTGGCTCTGGATACCAGGCAGCGATTCTGGCTGAAATCGCGGCCGCGGTGTACTCCATTGAAATTCTCTGCCCCCTCCTGGAAACAGCTAAGGAAGTACTGACTCTACTTGAGTACAAAAACACCACCCTCAAGTGTGATGATGGATACAAAGGATGGCCCCAATATGCTCCTTTTGACGCCATCATCGTTACCGCAGCACCCGATCACGTACCTGCCCCTCTTGTAGAGCAACTCAAGGTTGGAGGTAAAATGATTCTGCCCGTGGGCGACAACTACCAGGAACTGATTCTCATTACCAAATCACAAAAAGGCCAGGTCATCCGCCGACTTTTACCGGTAAGGTTTGTACCCATGACCGGCAAGGCACAGAATAAAGATTCTCAACTAGAATGAAACTGAATCCATGAGTCAGCACCGATTAGCCCTCACGCGATATGAAGACTATTACGCCATGCTGTCAGACCGGGTTCGCATGGAAGCCTACGAGAGAGCCATTAACCAGGTAGTTCAAAGAGGTGATCATGTCTTGGATCTCGGTGCCGGTACTGGAATTCTCGGATTTCTTGCCCTGAAGGCTGGTGCAGAGAGGGTCTACGCCATTGAGAAGTCAGATTCCATTGAGTTGGCGCGGGAAGTCGCACACAGAAATGGATTTCTAGAGAGAATTGAGTTTTTCAAGGAAAGCTCCCTTGATGTGATCCTCACTCGCAAAGCCGATGTCCTGGTTTCGGAGACACTGGGGAGCTTCGGGATTGATGAGAACACACTGGAATTCATAGCAGACGCCAAGAAAAGGCTTCTAAAACCAGCGGCCAGGCTTCTTCCCAGGGGTATGAACCTATTTCTGTCTCCTGTGGAGGCACCAGATACCTTCAGAAAGTTGAGTTTTTGGCAGGAGGTGTCTGGACTGGACTTTTCTCCAGCATTAGAGACTTTCTCAAAGAAAATGTTGGTGGAGGATCTTCCCGATTCGGGTCTGCTCAGTACTCCTATGAAGTTTAGCGGTATAGATTTTCATACTGACTTCGATGTGATTCAGGATGGAGTTTTGAGATTTGTCATGCAAAGGGCCGCAACGATCCACGGATTTGCCGGATGGTTTGAACTGGAGTTGAGTGAGGGCGTGAAATTGAGTACCGCGCCAGGGAAAGAAAAAACCCACTGGAAACAGGCCTTCTTTCCGGCCTGGCCTTCAGTTCAGGTGGTAAGAGGAGATGTTCTTGACCTCAGTCTTGAAGTAACTCCGCAAGATCCGGGAAGTGACAATACCACCATTTCCTATAACTATCGCTGTACCCAACTAGCCAATGAATGGCAGGAGATGAAGGTAGGTAGAAACGATCCATGCCCATGCGGCAGCAGCAGAAAATTTAAGAAGTGCTGTGGGTAATCCACACCTTAAATTTGAAAGTGAGTCCATTTTTTGACTCCTTCATAGACAAATTTTCCTGTGTTGGAATCCCTGGCTAAAACACGTTATATTGATTGTCCCACATCCAATCCTACCCAGAAGGAGAACATCCGATGGAACCCGCAGCCCTGAGTGGTATTGATACCGCAATTATTCTTGGATTTCTGGTTTTGGTAGTTGGAGTTGGCTACTACATGTCCACGGTCGCCTCCGAGGGCATCGAAGACTACTTCCTTGGAAACAATAAAATTCCCTGGTGGATTCTGGGTATTTCCACGGCTACCTCTAACTTTGATATGACCGGTACGATGATTATAGTCGCGCTGGTCTATGATCTGGGTTACCGGGGATTTCTGGTTGAATTTCGGGGCGGGGTGGGAATTGCTCTTGCCTTTCTCATGGTTTTCTTAGGGAAATGGCTGCGTCGAAGTCGGGTGATGACCTCTGCCCAGTTTATGAAAGTGAGATTCGGTACGGACCGACAGGGAAAGGCCGCCCATATCCTTTCAGCTGTCGCACAGAGTCTTTTGTCCCTTGGCATGATTGTTTATTTCTGCGTTGGGGGGGGGAAATTCCTGGAATTTTTTCTACCCTGGGATAAGGATCTCTGCACCGCTATCATGGTAGCGGTTGGACTATTCTATACCTTGCTTTCGGGGCTTTATGGGGTGGTGTTTACCGACGTAATTCAGATGATAATCCTGGGTTTCACAGCGATCTATTTCGCGGTAAAAGGATTCGGTGTCGATGTATCTTCAATCGCCGCAGCGGGCCACCTTCCAAGCACATGGCTAGGGCTGGATTTCACAGTGCCGGAACAATTATCCCAGCGCGTAATGGGAGATTTACAGACGTCCCTTGCCGCGAGCCAGCAGGCCGTACAGGCTGCTGGCGCGAATACCGGATTAGCCGAGGCGGCACAAAATGTCATTGCCAAAACGCAGGGAAAAATATCCGGTTACGAAACCCTGTTTGAGTTTTTCACCATCTTCATTTTCTTTTATCTCGCGAAAGGAATGCTGGAGGGTATGTCCGGAATCGGCGGTTATACAGACCAGCGCTTCTTTGCTGCTCGCAACGAGCGAGAAGCAGGATTTCTGACCTTGGAGAGTATTCTGATCTCCCTATTGCGCTGGGCCATGGTTGCTGGACTGGTTGCTATCGGAATTCATATGGTGGTAACCGACCTACCCGAGTTTCAAAGCGCCATCGCACAGATCAAAGGGGATTCAGAGATGGTTCTGCCAGCTGTGATTGGAGCTGTTTTACCAGTGGGTATAAAGGGATTTGTTCTCGCTGGTCTCATAGCTGCCGCCATGTCCACTTTCGATTCCACTCTTAACGCGGGAGCCTCCTACCTGGTCATTGACCTGTACCAGACCTACATCAATCCAGGTGCTTCCATGAAGCAGCTAGTGAGGGCCAGCCATGTGGCCACAATCATCCTGGCAGTATTGGGAGTCTTCATCGCCGCCCTGATCCCCAATATTGATCCCATCTGGGATTTTGTAACCATGGCCCTGGGGGCTGGTATGTTTATGCCCCTCTTCTTGCGTTGGTACTGGCCGCGCTACAACGGCTGGGGGTTTGCCTGGGGTACCGGGGCCGGGATTTTGTCAGCAATGTTCATTAAGATCGGGTTTTCCGGTATTCCGCTCTACCTATCCTTTCCCACGATTCTCGGAATTTCTTTCATGGGCTCTGTGATCGCGACCATGATTACGGATCCCGTGAAGGAAGAAGTTCTTCTGGATTTCTGGATGAAGGTTAACCCGGGAGGGTTCTGGAAAAAATATGCGCTGCTTGCTGAACAGAAAGGAATGGTTAGCAGAGAGGAACGCTACGAGCGAGTGATTGAAACCCTGAATGACATCATCGCGGCGTGTCTCGCTGTTCCCTTCCAGATCACGGCTTTGCTGGCGATTATGGCCTTGATCTTCCACGACTGGGAACATTTCTGGGGCTTCTTTATCGTAGCCATGTTCTGCTCTATCGGCTTGTTTTTCTTTTTCCTGAAAAACCTGAAATCCCATAAGCAGTGCGATGAAGACGATAAAAGATTCGGAGGAGTTCAGAACGTCTAGTCCTCAGTGCAATCGAGACAAAAACCTCAAGACTCTTTGGAACCAGGTCTACCCTGGAGAAGAAGTAGTCTTCGAGGAAGTTTATTCAGCGCTTCTTGAGTTTCGGCAGAGCATTCTTAAGGAAGGGTCTGAGAATGACCCCTTGTGGTATCAAAAAGCGGTTGTTTACTGCCTTTATGTAGATCGCTTCGCGGGAAGCTTTGAAGGTCTCACAGGGCGGCTTGAATATCTCCAGGGCCTTGGTGTTAATTGTCTCTGGCTTCTTCCCATTCTAGATTCTCCTATGCGAGACGAGGGATTTGATGTCAGAAATTACTACGCCATACGTGAGGAACTGCTGGATCCCACAGGCATCAATCCCGATCCTCAAGAGTTCTCTAATTTTCTTGAGGAGGCAAAATCCAGAGGCATTCGAATTATCTTTGATCTCGCGCTAAATCATTGCTCAAAGGAGCATTCTTTTTTTCGCGAGGCATGCAGCAACAAGTCCTCAAGATACCGAGACTATTTTATTTGGAGCCCCAATCCTGATCGCTTTGAAGATTGCCGCATTATTTTTAAGGGTTTAGTTGAGTCCAACTGGAGTTTTGAGCCCAACACAAAAGAATATTACCTACACCGTTTCTACCCCCACCAACCGGATTGGAATTACCGAAATCCCAGGGTGCTGTTCCAGGCACTAGAGATAATGCTCCATTGGAAGAGTATGGGAATAGATGGTTTTAGAATGGATGCGGTCCCCTACCTATGGAAGGAAGAAGGAACCAACTGCGAGAATCTTCCCGGTACCCATGCCATCTTGAAATTCTTGAGGGCAGCAGTGGATTTTGTTCAACCAGGAACACTTCTCCTGGCTGAAGCCTGCCAACCTCCCACCGATGTGGTTGCCTATTTTGGGAACGGAGATGAAGTCCATGGGGCCTATCACTTCCCCCTAATGCCTCAGATTTACCTGGCCCTTGCCAGGGAATCCTCTCAGCCTCTGCTAGACATATTGGATCCGCGGGTAACTCCTGAAATTCCCGAGGGAACCTCCTGGTTCACCTTTCTTCGATGCCATGATGAACTCACCCTGGAGATGGTTAATAACGAAGAAAGAGCGCTGCTAAACGAGGTCTATTGTCACGACCCTGACTGGAGTTTTCGAGAGGGGGAGGGTATTTCCGCAAGATTGGCGGATCTGTTTCAAAAGAGAGCGTTACCCATCCTGCTGATGCATTCCATCCTGCTCACGCTCGACGGAGTTCCCATTTTGTATTACGGAGATGAATTTGCCGAAAGGAACCAGAAAAAAAGTTTAGAGGAATTTGAATCCCGCACCGGACTTAGAGACTCTCGAGCACTGGTTCGAGGCCGAATTGACTGGGAACGGGTTGAGAGGAAACTCGATGATCCCGAATCCTTAGAATCGAGAGTGTTCTATCCGCTGAAGAAAATGTTGAAGATTCGTACTCAGCGGCTCACAAGCTTGAGAGAGGCTCCCCAATTTCATAAAGTTCCCCAGGGCCTATGCGCTTACTCTCGTAATCTTGCTTCGGGCGAGGAAATTCTATTTCTTTCCAATCTTAGTGCAGCCAAAAGAAATTTTAATCCCGATCCACCCCTTAGCGGTATTGATGTCCTTACAGGAAAGAAAATCCATACCCCCATGATCCTTCCAGCTTACGGAATTTTCTGGATTGAAGTGAGTGAAAATTCTGCCAGTTCAGCTACCTTTGATTGATTGGGAAGAGCTGTCATTGCTCCTGTTTCGGTGGTGACCAGTGCAGCTACATGATTAGCCATCCTCAAAAGTCTCTCTCTATTGGAGAGAGTCGAGAGAGGTTCGAGACTGCCCCACCCGCTAATACCACGTAACAGTCCGGCCATGAATCCATCACCCGCTCCGGTTGTATCTACGGGAGAAACGCTCATCGCAGCTACCCTGGAATGAAATCCACGGTAAAACAATTCAGAGCCGCCTTCCCCATGGGTCACACAAACTACTTTTGGTCCTCTTTCCATCAAAGAACCTACCTGTTGTAAAAAACTATCACTATCTCCAAGAAACTCCAATTCCTCCCTCGATACCTTTAACAAATCCACAAATCCTAAAACCTCAAGAACTCTCTCACGGGCCTGAGACTCTTGTTCCCAGAGAATTAGTCTCAAATTTGGATCGAAGGAAACCAATCGGTCCCTGCTTTTAGCGATCTCAAGCATCCTGGTACAGGTGGAGCGAATCTGCTGATGGATTAAAGTAAGAGAACCGAAATGAAAAATCGCGTTCTCCTCGAAGATGGATTGTGGAATTTCCTCGAATCTTAGAGCAGTGTGGGCACCTGGTTGGCCGTAGAATTCAAAACTGCGTTCCCCTCCCGGGCCCAGGGAAACCAATGCCAACATCGTTCTGCTATGCCCATCCCGTACACAACCGATGGTATCTACGCCTTCATTCTCCAGGGTCTTTAGGAGAAATTCCCCCATGGAATCGCTGCCAAGCTTTCCTAAAAACGCAGAGTTTCCCCCGAGCCTGGCAACTCCTACCGCTACATTGGCAGGTGCTCCTCCGGGCATTTTCCGAAAAATTAGCGCACTTTGCAGATCTTCAGTCTCACGATCGGAAATTAAATCCACGATCATTTCCCCAAAAGAAATTACCTTCAGCATCTTGATCTCTCCTTGAAAACAGGCTAACAGGTTGAAAAAATAATTCCAAACGCCTAGACTGAATGCATCTTCCAATGAGTATACAAGATCCTCGAGAAAGGCTAATTCACGGTTCTCCGAAGGAAAAGGTTCAGGCCATCAAAGAGTTGGTCGGCCTGAAGTCTCGTGATGCCGGAAAGGTCCTGGTCCAGGCCCTCAAGCAAGAAAAACACGCCCAGGTTCGGGAGCATATTCAAAAAGGCATCCAATACCTGAAAAAAATCCTTTCTAATTCTGGAAATAGTTCGGAGACACCAGCTGAAAAACCCTCTGTTGAGATAAATGAGCAGGTTCTTGAACGCGTACGTAAGGCACTCACTTCCGGTAGCCAGGAAGAAGAAAAGAAAGCCTTTACTTTTATCATCAAGAACCAGGTTAAGGAAATCCTTCCCTTTCTCATCGAGACCTCCCTCAATCGCAACCAGGTTGATTTAATGATCTCAAGTTTAAAGGTCATAGAAAGGCTCAATGCTACTGAACATACCGAGGATCTCGTCGATTTCTTACGCCATAAGGACCCGGGTGTTTGCTCGGCAGCGATCCAGACAGCCACAACCCTCCAGGTGCTCGAAGATTTTTTCCCCTCTCTTAAAGAACTTATCCGCAGTGAGCATGAAGAGGTCAGCAAGACAGCTCATAGAGCTTTGGAGGAGTTAGCTTCAGCTGGTAGCGAGGATGCCAGTTTGTTTTTAGAAGATCAAAAAGAGGAGCAGAAGGAACCCGAAACCTTCGTACCGGATGGTATGGATGACCTGCTCCCCCAGTTAAAGCATGAAGCTGAACAGGAAAAAAAGGAGGATGAGCAGAAAAAGCGCAAGGAAGCTGTGATCCTTTTCCGCTACAAAGAAGAATTGGAGTCTGAAGATCCCCAAAAACGTATGAACGCTATTCGAAAACTTGCGGAGGCCAAGGATCCTGAAGCTATTGAGCTCATCACGCAAATTCTGGCTAATGAATCGGATCATCATGTCCTTGCCACAGGACTGAGTTCACTTGGTCATCTCGGAAGAGAATCCGCGGTCGCTACCCTGCAAAATTATCTTACCCATGAGGACCACCGGGTTCGGGCTAACGCTATAGATGCTATTAACATGCTCTTAGGTCCTGATGCTCAAAAACCAATGTTGGAGAAAATGTTGAAAGACCCACATCACCGGGTTCGATCCAATGTTATTTTGTCCATCTTTAATACAAAACCCAATGAGTGTTTCCTTGCCTTAAATAACCTGGCCCATTCCTCCAATGAAGAAGAGCAATTGTCTGCCTTGTATTGCTTTGAATTCCTTCAACAGGATACTCACCTTGGGATGCTACAGCGTTTTTTCTCTAAAGGAGGGAATGCGCAACGGGAAAAAACCCGCCAAATCCTGGAGAATTGGACTGGCGACAAAGAGATTAGCCAATTCATTCTAGAGGCACCGGCGGACAAATTTCAGGAATTCTATAAAAATCACCTGGAAAAGAAGCGTCAGGAAGCAAAACGAGCCGCCGCAGAACCCCAGGCAATGAAAGCTGAGGCAGAGGCTGCCAAAAGCACCAATGAGCAGACGATGGACGAAATCCTGGGTGATGATGAAGAAGAAGATGCCCCACCTGAAGAGCCGCCCGAAGAGGAAGCAGAGTCATTCTTTTCTAAGCTTCTTAAGCGGTTCAAATGAAGTCTCACTCGCGGACCAAGTTCTTTGGATTTACCCTCACTGAAGTCGTAGTCGCCGGTGTAATTTTCCTTATTTTTTGCATTCCCATTGTGGGTCTTCTCTCCACATCGAGGTATACCGCCAAGCGTCTTTCCAAGCGCCTGGGAGCTATAATGCTGGCCCAGGGAATTCTTGATGAGATCCGTCACAATTCCCAGGTCTATGGATCCACCATGCCAAGACTGGCATCGAAACAACCCCAGGGATTCAAAATTCAAAAGACATTTAGATCCTTTGAAGAAGCAGAAAATATCCTGGTCTTCACCGTTAAAGTGACTTGGAAGGAATTCAAAAAGGAGCGCGAACTTCAACTGTCTACACTTGTTTCTTCAAAACCGGATTTTCATGTATTCAGACGTTAGAAAAGCCTTTACCCTGGTAGAAATCCTAATTGGAGTGAGCATCTTCGCTGTTCTTTCCCTCGGGATATACCAGGTGACACGTACCTTCGGGAAAGGAGCTACCGAATCTCTGAAAGCTACTAGTTCCCAACAGGATATTGCCCAGGCATTCCTGTTGATGAGAAAGGAACTTTTCTGGAGCACTAACCTGCTTTTTCCTCCACTAAAAGTCCATTCTCCCCGCCTGGAGGTCAGATCCAGGGATGAAAAGGTCAAGTACCTCTTTGAGGAAGGAAAACTTAGCCGCAGCGTAGGGGACAAAAAGCGAACCCTGGTTCAAGGATTGAAAGAGTTTCATTTCTATCGTCTCGACTCCAAACTACTAGAGATCCAGCTGCATACTTCCAAGGACTTTTTAAGTACACGAATTTTCCTTGAAAACCTGGGAAAGATGCCATGAAGGGATCAGCCTACCTTTTTGTTCTGGGCTCAATGCTGGTAGTCATGATTCTGCTGGTCAGCGCACTCAAGCAGTCCACAGGAACTACGAAAAAGGTAGTTCACACCCTTTCGCATATTATGGCTGCCAACAATCGGGATTCCTGTATTACCTTTCTTTTTCATAGAATCAAGGTCTGGCCATTTGAAACCCGGTCCGAGCTGATTCTTGAGAACTCCGATCTAAGCCTGCCCTCAGGTACTTGTTCCTGGGTCGTCGAGTATCATGATTCAAGAACTTTTGAGTTTTTGGTCACTGGAGTAAACAAAGATATAGAGACAAAAATTCGCCTGAAGATTCGAGGCAGTGAGACCCATCGCGGAATTCAGTGGAGGTATGGAGTTGAAGAACCTTGATCGCTTTATAGCCAATGGGTTCTCGCTTTGCTAAGATTTTTAAATGAATAATTCACAGTTCTCAAATTCATTTTCCTTTCCCACCCAGGTAAAGTTTGGTCCCGGGGTTCTGAGCGAACTCCCCTCCTATTTGCTGGAACATAATCTCCAAAGGATTTTTATTGTCACTGATGCCAGCATCCGGTCCCAGGACTTTTTTAATAAAACTCTCACCTTGCTCTCTTCAAGTGGAATTCAATACGAGCTTTTTTCTGAAATCCATACCAACCCTCTGAAATCTGACGTGGTTTTGGGGACAGATAAATTTCACAAGACCGACTCACAAGCGTTGATCGGTATGGGAGGCGGAGCGGCCATGGATACAGCCCGCTCAATCGGCCTGGCGGTAAATCACCGGCGTGATCTCTTCGATTATTGTGAGGACTGTGGCGGAGATCGACTGATCACATCTGAGATCCCTCCCCTGATTGCAATCCCCACAACCGCTGGAACCGGGAGTGAAGTGGGACGTAGTGCCGTGATCTCCGATGATAAAACAAAGGAGAAAAGAATCCTGTTTCATCCTAGTTTAATGGCTTCCCAGGTGTTTTGTGATCCCGAGGTAACCCGATCCCTACCCGCTCCTATAGCCGCCGCAACTGGAATGGACGCCTTGACCCATCATATCGAGGCATACCTGAGTAAGGGATTTCACCCTCTTTGTGATGCCCTGGCGCTGGAAGGAGTCTATCTTGCAAATCAGTACCTCGAACAAGCGGTATTGGAGAAGGATCTTGAGTCAAGGAGCCAAATGATGGCCTGTGCTTTGATGGGAGCGACAGCATTTCAAAAAGGACTGGGACTCATTCACTCCATGGCACATGCTCTCTCCGCCCATAAGGATATGCATCACGGACTGGCTAATGCCATCCTTCTGCCCTATGGCCTGAAATACAACCTCTCTCATTGTGAAGATAAGTTCAGACGTTTAGCTCATGTAGTGGGAATTATGGACTACTCACCCGGTGATTTTATCCAGCGTATTGAAGAAATCCGGCATCGAATCGGCATACCTGAAAACCTGGGTGAACACGGAATTGATAATGAAGATTGTAAAGTACTCTCGAAGCTGGCATTCCAGGACGTTTGTCATCAATCGAACCCGGTACCGGTTTCAGAAGAAGGATTCTTCGAATTGTTCCGCTCAGCCTTATGATCCTGCTAGCCCTGAGTCCCTGCCTATTCTATCCAAATCCCGAAAGAAAGGTGTTTTCCCCTAAGACTCTCTGTTACCTGGAAAACGATATGGGGAAATACGTTTACCGTAAAGGGGTAATACCGGTATTGATCCCTTACCTGGACTCCAGGTCGCTGAAGGAGCTTATGGATTCCATGCATGGTCTCCTCCTTCAGGCCGGCTCTGACATGTCACCCGAATCCTATGGTGAAGAATTTCTTGACCGGGAAAAATGGCCCGGAGATTTTCAGCGCGACCAAATTGAGTTTGAACTGTTGAAATGCGCCTTTGATAAAAAAATGCCCGTGTTAGGAATTTGTCGAGGAATCCAGGTGATCAATACCTTTTTAGGAGGGACTCTCCACCAGGACTTAGGAACATCGGGAAAGATAAACCATAGAGATCCGGTACTCTATGATAGAAATCATCATAGCGCTCAATTTGTAGATGGCGGTGTTTTGAGCAGCCTTTATGGGGGCCTACAAATCGCAGAGATTAATACCTGCCATCACCAGGCAGTAAAGGACCTGGGCAAAGAACTGGTCGTAGAGGCCGTTTGCACAGAAGATGGAATCATTGAAGCCATTAGAAATTCAAAGATGGAAGAACATTTCGTCCTGGGAGTGCAATGGCACCCAGAATTCTCAGAGACGCTAGGAGATAAAATTATACCCGCCCAACCCTTGATGGATTTATTTCTAGAGGAATGTGCTAAATTTAAGGAAGCAGAGGGAGCATAGATTCCTGGAGTTGATAGAAACATTGGAAACAGTGGAATCCATGGAAACAATGGAATAAGGCATGAGCCCGCCATGAGGGCGGTAGCGTGGATCCCGCGATCAAGTAGCCGGCTGGCAAAATGGCACGAGGGCCAAAGGCCCCCTTCAACTAACCCGAGGCGAAGCCAAGGGATCTCTTCATACTTCATTCTATTGCTTCCATTAATTCCATGGATTCCATTGATTCTCTAAATTATTTTCCACCCATAAAACTCAGTTTTTAAGCCACTTATGAATATATGTGGGAAATAATTTGAAAATATCATTTGACAATATTTCCAAGTGTGCTACCCTATCAGGCTTTCAAAAACGAACCCGGAAGCAAAGGAGCTAAGCCCCAAGGGGTAAGCTCAAAAGGCTACAAAGGTCAGGAACCAGCTTGCTGGGACCGGCTAGGAGTCAGGAATAAATCCCTGTAG
>Ga0257123_1000357_pt1 | contig 37975 bp, 32 predicted proteins | sample SI106_135metaG_FD_190185 | JGI IMG/M metagenome (GOLD analysis project Ga0257123, IMG submission 190185) | Marine microbial communities from Saanich Inlet, British Columbia, Canada - SI106_135 | ecosystem: Environmental > Aquatic > Marine > Inlet | place: Canada: British Columbia | collected...
CTCTGTAGCCCGGAGCCATGAAATCTGGCTTCTTACTCTTAGCCGTACCCATACCGCTAAAATAAGCTCGTTTGCTATCCTTCAGGGCACCTACGGTAATTACCTGGGAAGTGGAACCAGGAAAAAGAATCGAACCTTCCCCCTTTTTCCCATCATTACCGGCGGCAAAAATGGGAAGTATTCCCAATTCGGCCCACCTATTAAGGGCTTCTTCAAATAACTGGCGCGTGATGGGAAATTTTTGAGGAAAACCCCAGGAATTATTAATAATCGCAGGGTAATCATCGGTAGATGGGTCTCCATCCGGATCTACCATCCATTGCATTGCATTCAGAATTCTCGATGCGAATGCTTCAATTCTTTGCTGAACCTCCGTGGTCGAACCTGATTTTGAGACTGGTTCTAAAACCCTGGCAACAACCAGCTCAGATTCCGGTGCTACGCCCAGAATCCGTTCTTTATAGGACCCTCCCGCCAGGGTTCCAGCTACGTGTGTACCATGCCCTACAGGATCAACTGGACCCGCCGCCGGTTTTGCTGTGAAATCTCGGTAGGCACTAATTCTTTTCCCAAAAGCTACGTGTTCAATAATACCGGTGTCTATGATTCCGATTTTTACACCCTGCCCGCGTAGGCCTTCAGCGTGGAGTGTAGATACACCTTTACGATTTTCATCTGAAAGAATCCCAGCACCACCAGAATCATCCGTGGACAGAACCACCTTTTCATCAGGGTAAATTTCTTCAACCCCGGCTATGAGTTTTAGTTTTTCAGTGTAATCAGAGCGGCAAACCACACTAGCTGAGTTGATCAACCACAGTTCATTGACTGAACGAATCGGGACTGATCGTGGAGCTCGCGGGCCGCTTAAAGATTTAGGCTCCAGGGATCGGAATGCCTTCAATAAGGGAGCGAGACTAGCCTTACCCTGTTCCTTGATTGAGCGAGTAATTCCATTTTTCCCAGGAGATCTGGGTGCCTGAACCTTTTTCATGCGCACGAGAAATCTCTGGTATAACCCATCCGCGAAGGAAGCGGAACACAACGCGAGACCAAGGAAGAGAACAAATTTACCAATCATATCTATTAGTATCTACGCAATAAAGAGGATGGAAGTTGCCGACCTGAGGTTGAGACTTGATTCATTTCTCTTTCGCCCTTCTCTCGGAGGTCCCTAATTGGCCATGCTCAGCCAAAAAATCCTTTGCCTCATTGGAAACCATCGAGGAAGAATCTTCTCCCAGGGGCACTACAAGAGAATAGAATTCGCTTCTTCTTGAATAATCCCGCAAAAATACCAATGTCTGGTATCGATTATAGGAATATGCATCTTTCAGTGCTATGGGAATGAGCCAATCCACGTTTTCCCCCGGCGAAAGGTAACACCCCTCCAGGGCTGCACGACGAAGCGAGGTGTCAGACTCTCTTAAAACCTGACCAAGAAACACATCCTCCGGCAGGCAGGTGAGTGCGCAATAACGCTCCATAGCAGCAGAACGCTGGTACCAATTTAGGTTTCTATCCAGAACAAAGCCTCGAAGAGACTCGTGATTCTTGCGTTTGAACTCTTCGAGAATTTCCCGGTCAACCTTCACGTATGAATAGTAGAAGAGTCCCCAGCATAGGAAGAGGAACAGCAAGATTGCGGGTAAGATAAGGAGTGCCCTATACAAAATTACCTATAAAACACTATAATTTGTATGAGTTATGTTTTTCGTATTGTTCTTTCTGGTTCTACTCTTTCCCCGGGCTGATTGTCACTTCTTTCTGCTAAAGGAGCTTGAAGCACCCCCTGGAAGCCTCACTTTAGCACAACTTGGCCACCTTAGCTGCTCGGACCCCGGTACTCAAAAGGCATATAAAACCATAGCCGAAAAGATGAGATTAGCCACTATCTTTCCGAGCTCACCACCAATCCTATGGAATCGCGGTTACCTGCTAAAGAAGTGGGAACAGTTTCATCGCGAAAAACCCATCTTAATTGCGGGGGCACAGGAAATTCAAATTCGACCCTCCGCAGTGACAGTTAGCCGCGATGAGTTTCGAGCGCTAGTTGAAGAGGAAATCTTGAAGTCACTGCCACAAGACCTGGACTACAAAATCCAGATTAGAGATTTTCCATCCAAAATTGACCTACCTGGTGATCAGTACAGAATTGAGTTCCTCACCGATCGAATCTCAAGAGGCCATCTACGTGTGAAATTTTTCCATGAGGATCGTTTACTCAAACAATTCTTTCTGAACTTCAAGGTACTTACTCGGCAGGGAGTATTTAAGACTACAACCCCGCTAATGAGGGGAGAAAGCCTGGATCCAAAAAGGCTGCGAATTGAAGAGGAATTCATATCTATCCAGGAACGTCCCCTATCAACCTCAAAATTTCTGGAAATTCCTGAGATGAAGGTGAAGAGAAATCTCCCCGCAGGCACGATTGTGAAAGCGCGGGATGTGGAGTTTAAGACCATAGTCAAGATCCGTCAAAGGCTCAAAGGCATTCTTAAAAATGGCTCTCTTAGAATCGACATGCAGGTCATCTCCCTAAGAAACGGGAAAAAGGGGGACTCCATAGAGGTACAGTCCCTTGATACGAAAAAGAAATTCCAGGCAATCGTTATCGATTCACGGACTGTTAAGCTCATTCTCTGATCGAGAATAGTAGCTCAAAACCTCGATAACAAGAGCCAATCCTGTAGGACTGGTTTCTTACCTGGAAGACTCTGGATACAATTCCTGGAATAAATTTGTGCGCTTCTTCAGGTGGGAGTTCTGCGGCTTCAGGACAGAATCAACTCTTGTGCGGTAGGCTGGGAAATAAAGCAATATACTCTCATGAATCTGATGAGGCATAACCTCTTCAATCACCCACGTATCTCGGATAGGCTGTAAAAAGGAACGAGTCATTTTTACTACAACCTTTCCATCTTGATTTCGTAATTTGAAAAGCGTATTTCGTCCGAGTCCAGCCTTATGAACAATTCCACCAAAGGGTAGGTGAGTCAGTGCGGAGGTATCGAATTTCTGAAGTGAACCGATGGACTGACCATCAGGACTTTCTAAAAGATAGGACTGTAACGAACCCAGGGAAAGAAGACGTTTTTTGACCACTGACTCTTCACGAATCCGACCCAGGAGATTCCCATTACAGTCTTCAATCTCAACCTGAGTTCCCCAGGACACATACTTTGCTTTTGCCAGCGCGACTAGTTTTTGATTTGAATTAAAAAGCTCCATGGTCGAATGAAGACGGAAGATTCTGCTGGCAATCGTACCAAGAACGAGTTCATTCTCATCAAGGACCTCAAAATCATAAACAAAGGGAGTCAGCCCTGAACCCACGGTTTCACGAATGGTGAAATTTTTAGGGAGATTAAGGGTAGGACACTGCGCCTGGTGAACAAAGCCGCAAAAGAGAAAGAAAAGCCAGGTAAGTAAGTACATCAAGTCTAAATACGTCCCAATCCAGGGAAAGTTTCAGAGATCAAGGCCAGGGTTCCAGGGCTGGATTACCGGAATGCCAGGTCTGGTACAAAGCCTGAACTTCTGGCTCCTGCTCAGGATCAGTAGACACTTTGATGAACCTCTCAACGCCTTTGAAAGAAGCCTTTCCACTCTTGTGCTCCCCCTCCAGGTAGTGTACAAAATCAAATTGCTGCTCAGCACTCCCCCTGGTTCTGGCAAAACGACGGGCAATATTTGAGGGCGGCAGGGTGTAGCGCCCAAGCACTTTTGAGAAATCAAAACTAAGATGAGAGCCGTAGGATCTATAGATGAGCTCCGAACAGATAATTTTGTCAGAACTAAAAAGATCAAAGGTAAAATCATAAGGCTTTCCAAGGTGGGTAAAAGCCCTGATGATCGCATGCTGCTTGATTGCCAGGGGCAGCCTGGGTCTTAAAACCGCCATATAATCAGCTTTCAAACGAACTTTTTTAGAGGCTAAAACAACACCTTCTGCAATCGCTTCCATGAAAATATGCTGAGTCTGAGCATCACCCTGCCCCTCCAGGGTCATCATAAAGTTCTGAACCCTGGGATCATTCCATACACCAAGCTTTCTAAGTTCTGAGGGGGTCCCCAGGTAAAATACGGCATGGGGCCAAAACCCGGGGAGAAATGAATTGCTCAGAAAGAAGCTCTGACGCTCAAGAAGAATATCTCCAGGCTTAAGTGATGCTAATACCTGGTCAACCTGGGCTTCGCTCACCATCGGTTTCGTGTGTCTATAGCGAAAATCACCAAGAAAGGAGCTGACCGTTGCCAAAATGCCATAATAAGGCCTATAGAAAAAGTCCTTCACGATCTGGGCAATCACTCTAAACTTGGATCTCCAAAATCCGGGTGCCTTTTCTTTGAAAAAGGTGTATCCCTCATCAATTCTCTTTTTCAGCCATGCCTCTTCCCGGGTATAGACAGAATCCAGGTAGAGCTTCACATAGTCGACATAAGCACGCTCCAGGGCGAGTTTTGTGCTTCTCCTACCAATATGACGTTGAAGAGCGAACAAAACCTTATGCTGAAGACCCCATGCCGGATCACCCTCATTGAGTTTGCGCCTGGCCTTATGATTTTGATTGGTTATCTGAACCAATTCTCCGACCGCATGGTAAAGAATTACAGCGCATCCAAAGGAGAGTAGCACCGCCTTCTTTTGCTTATCAGAATCCTCAATGGAGCCATAGCCAATATAGCGACCCATCACCCGTAGAAGCAGGGAGCGATAATTTAAAAACTCCACCCATGCCGCGTGGATCTCATCCTCTTCTTCGGGTGTATACAAGGGACCGGGAGTGAGTAACAGTGCGGGCATGCGATCCAAAAGCGAAAAGAGTCCGTTGGAGGCATTTTGAATAATCTTTAAGTCGCTTTCCAGGCGCAGAGCAGAAAAGACTGGAGATTTGGCAAAGGGAAAAAACAATGCAGGAGCATCACCCTCATCTGCGTAGAGTTCATGAAACAGCCTGGTCCTGTGTGAATCATCCGCAAAGGCGAAACCACAGAATAGAAGGACAAGTAAAATGAACCTAAAGAGCATTGATAATGCGGTGCCAGGGAAAACTACAATTCGAACAGAACAAGTTTACGAAAAATCCAACGGGATGTTGCAGAATTCTTGGGATAGACTATAGGTGCTTGAAAATTTGATAGTCCTAATTATGAGCCAGGTACGAGATCTCCTGGTTCACTGAATCGGCTCAATCTGTACCTCGGATGCCAGAACAGGAGCAATTCCAAACTTCCCATCACCCAAATCAGACTGTGGTATCCCATCACCATCAGAATCTTTCTCTCCATCGATCTTTTCACCTGTAAAATCAAGTTCACTAAGCTGGAGGGAATAATTCTTCATGATTCCTTCGTAATATGCCAAAAGATAGGCAAAAGTTCTCAGATCTCCAGTCGCGATGACCATTTCCCGCATAGCCCCCATGGTAGATCCAAAGTTCTGCGGTGTAATCTGAAGAATCGCTGACTCTTCATGAGTACGAAAAGTATTCATCTCTTCATCCCACATGTTTCGGATTAAGAAATCATAAGTTCGGGAGGCTGAGTGATAGAATTTTTCCTCTCGGGTTACTTTAAAGGCTTCCAACATCCCCTGGGTCATAAGGGACTGATCCTCTAAGGTACGATTGAGAAAGTCACCAGTAAGACGTTTCACATCATAAACAGACGCTATCCCGCCATCATTAGCCTGCATATTCTGAATCACAAACTGAGCTACCGAGTAAATGAGATTTCCACAGACGTTTCGAATTTCGGGATCATCGAAGAAATATTTGAATGCCTTACCCAGAGCATGCATAAGTAAACCCAAATCCCTTGTTTTCACGGTCCTGATTGGCTTCACCAGGGTAGCGGTTGAATAAGCTGCTCCCAACGCTTTATCGTAATGCATCAGTTCAATATTCTTGAGCACGATGTATACGAGCTCCCGAGCAAGATGCCTGGCATTATAGGAAAAGGGAAATTCTTCTGAGTCATCGGGACCGCCGCCGAATACCTTTTGCAAGGAGAGATGGTGTGGATCACTCATCCCAAAGAACTCGGATAAACCCAGTAGTAAGGCGGAAAGATCTCTGAGGTAGCTAAGACGTTCTTTGACATAATAACTGGCTGGCGCGCCTGACTTGCCATCGTATTCAACTACCAGTGTATTAGGTATGTAGAGAATCTGACGTGTGTCATAATAATCGGAAGAAAAGCTCTGGAATTTAGCACCGTCGAATCCAAGGCCATACCGAATCCAGAGCATGGTGTTGATCATTTCATAGATCATCACTTGAGCCTTATAACCTGCTCTTGGCGTTACACCTACTCCCTTACTGTTGACGAATTTTAGATAATTTCCGGCAAGCACGGATTTAGCATATAGCCCCATTCCCAGGGTCTCCATCTCAATGGTCTTATTCATCTTATCTGGGTCCCAGGACTGTCCTGTCCCAGATTCAAAATCCGGCTTTTGAGCATAATGTGGATCGCCGGAGCGATACTCCGCATAAGTGGGCATCATCATCTCAGGGCCCGTATAACCAGATGCTTTTTTGAAAAATTCCATCCTCTCCTTTAAGTATTGAACGGGAGATTTTTCAACGTTTCTGGCTTTCAAATGAACCAGGGGACCATATTCCAGTGAAAGTCCAGCCTTTGAATGAAGGGCAATGGACTCTACGTTATAGCGCCCAGCTCCGAATACTTCCCTCACGAGGATTTCTTCAAGATTTTTGTTATAGGCGATTCCAGCCTGATCCAGTTGATTCGCAAAGTCTTTACCTGACTGCAGGAGTTGAGCAGCGGCGTAATAAGTCGGACCTGGAAAAACCCTGTAATGAATCGATTTCAGGATCTCTACCTGACGTTGAATGATTCGGTCTTTCGCCGTCGGACGCTGGAAGGATAGATCCGGCGCTAACGGAGCTTGCTTATTGTATTCGGGTTCTCCATAGATGGTGTTCTTGAAGGAATAGCCATGCTTTGCGTAGTAATGACCCAAGAAGTTCCTCGGTCCTCCCCTATCGCTAAAGTGGCAATAGATACAGGCCTTTCGTTCCTGACGAGCATACTCAACAGTTGCGAAGAGTGAGGGTGCAATCCCTAAGGTTCCAAGGATTCCGACCAATATTAGCGTTCGTTTCATAACGACCCCTTAATTCCAGTTTTCACCATCGGGAAAGGGAAGAACTTCAACTCGCTCCCCCTCGGACAGTGACTCTTTTCCAGTGGGCAATACCACCAGGCAGTCTGCGCTGGCCAGAGCACCCATTGCTCCAGAACTTTGGTTCAAATTTGTATAGACTCTTTGCTCGCCCTCTTCAAGGGTAAGATTACCTCTTTGGTACATCTCGAAATTAGCTGGTTTATGAACTGGATTCCCAAGGGATGCGAGCACTCTCCTGGGCTCTCTCGAATGGCCAGACAAAGCATATAGCGCATCGAGCACAAAGAGAAAACAACTGACATAGGACGACACCGGATTGCCAGGTATACCGAATATTGCGTTGGAGCCGCAGGTAGCAAAAATCAGAGGTTTTCCTGGTCGAATTGCAACCTTATTGAAGTGAATTTCATACCCTAATTCTTTGATAATCTCATGGGTATAATCATACTTCCCAACTGAGGCTCCACCGGAAATAAGAAACACATCATGAAATTTAGCCATCGAAACTTTCGAAAATAGCTCCTGTGGATCATCCCGAACCCATTCATAATCAACCATTTCTTCAGCGGCCGAAGAGAGGACAGTAGTAAAGATCTCACCATTGCAGGAACGAACCATTCCTGGCTTGAGAGAGGAACCCTCAAAACACAACTCATTTCCAGTAACAACAAATCCCACCGAAGGCTTCTTGAAGACATTTACTTCATGGACTCCCTGTGAGGCCAGTAATGTACTCTTCACCGCGGTAAGGATTTCACCCTTTCCTACAAGAGGCTTCCCTAACTCAAGATCCTCACCTCTCTTGCGAATACAGTTTCCCTGGTTTACCGCCTGTGAAATCCTGATAGAATTCTCCAAGATTTCAACATGTTCCTGCATGATTACAGCATCTGCACCGTCAGGAAGCATAGCCCCCGTGAAGATTCGGGCCGCCTTTCCGGGAGACAGTTGGGGCGGCTGCAAAGTCCCGGTGGGAATTTCAAATTCCACCTCTAACTCAGCCGGAAGGGTCGACAAGTCGGAAGTACGAACGGCATACCCGTCCATTGCGGAATTATCAAAGCCGGGTGATTCCTCTCGCACGGACATTCCCTCCACTATGACTCTACCAACCGCTTCCCTTATGGGAATTATCTCGGAAGACAGCGGAGAAAGTGAACGGCGAACGAGATCCCTTGCTTCTAAAACTGAGATCATAGAGTTTGCCTCCATCTCTGTTTTCGAAAGCAATGCGGGGTTTCAGTTATAACTTTTGAGGAATTAAATAAATTTTCCGCTTCTTAATTTGGCGGAAGGGAGAGATAGAAAAGTAAAAATCTCCCGGAATCCGAGAAATGACAGATATGAAACTTAGGAGCAGAGGCTCAAGAGTTTCTAAGGATAGCCCGCCAGGCGCAAGGGGTAAGAATAGCGGCTACCCTCAGGCAGAGTAACTGAAAATTGGTTTCCTTTTCAGTCAGTCAAGTTGCTGGAATTCAGGATCGGGCGGTCGCTTGTATCCTTTTTCTTTGAAGGCTTACCACTTTTTTCAGTAGAGGTCTTGGATACCAACTTTTGCTTTTGCTGAATCTCCACCGCTTCCTCCACCGGTAAGACAGGAACCTGGGCTTGATTTAAACCCGGCCAGACCTGGATTCCCAATTCTGAAAGCGCATGGATTCCAATATTGAGTGTTGCTGATCGAACACCATACTTTTGCCACTCTTGAAGAAGAGCTTTGATCTTCTCAATTTGAAATCTTCCTGAAAAGTCCGGAAATTCATCCAGCGCTTTAGAGCATCCTCCTCCTGAAAGATGATTTAGCAGGGTAGGACCTCCGTCCTTTCCACCAATGATCGTGGAGCATGCTTTTTTCACCCTTTCCTCAGGAGACAGTGCCACTTCCGCTTCGGGATCACCATTTTCATCAGAACCTTCTTTATCTGGGTTCCCATCTGTGCCATCCCCATTCTCAGATTCTGAATTCTCTTCCTTTTCCTTTTCTTCAGCATCCGCCTTTGCTTTCACTGCTTTGTCCACACTGGAGATGAAGTCTTGATTCACTTCAGGGGTAAGATTTTGCAAAAAATCTTTTCCACTCTTAGGAAGAGCCATACTGATATCTACCTTTTCTTGCGCGAACCTCTTTCTACCCATTAATTCAGGATACTTTTGAGATAGGGCATCCAGGGTGGCCAGTTGATTCACAGCCTCTTTAATGGCGCCATCCATCTGGGCTTTTTGACCTGCTTCGAGGGTTTCATATTTAGGTCCCAACTTGATGATCAGTTCCTTTAACTGCCTGAACTCAGCCTGATACTTGACCAACATGGCTTTGGGGTCTTGCTTCTCACCACCTGATTCAGTCGAGCCTGAAGAAGTACTGCCAGAATCCGCAGGAGGATCATCCGATGTAGGTAAAAGACTAGTAGTTCCCGCACCAGGCGCACCCGGAATACCGGGAATAGGGGGAGCGCCTGCGGAAGGCGCTACCAGGGAGGAAAGATCCCCTGCTCCTTGTAGACGTTCCATTTGATTCTTGAGTTGCTCGTTATTCACTTTGGCCTTTTCAGTGGCCAATTTGCCCTGAATATCCCGAGCCACACCGATCATATCTATGGCTGCCTGCTCGGTGAAAGTAACCGAAGTAAGAACCATTGATAAGCAAAAAATGACTGTACCAAGTCCGGTAGGATTATCCATGCGTAGCTTCACAACAGCCTCCAAATTCTCCAAAAGGATTGAATTTTGTATAGATCCCCAGTCAATTTGAGTATAAACCACTTGTAAAAAGCGTCAAGGGTAATCTAAAAATATCTATACTTGAATAGCTGCCAGATCGCCCCTACCCCATCCTTCCACTTGATTTTTTTACCCTCCAGGACACTCCTGCCCTGGTAGTTGATAGGGACCTCGCACACATTTATACCCGGCATACGAGCTATTTTCATGGTGAATTCAGGCTCAAAACCAAATCGATCTTCCTGCAAGTCCATTCTTTCAAGGAGGGATCTGCGAAAAACTTTGTACCCGGTTTCCATGTCAGAAATCTCCAGGTCGGTCAGGAGGTTGGTCAGCATGGTGAGTAATCGATTCCCATAGTAATGGGACCGGTAGTGGATAGATCCTGGTCTTAATTTTAAAAAGCGAGAACCGAAGACAACATCGGCCGTACCCGTGAGAATTGGCTCTAGTAAGGTGGGGTAATCAGATGGATCATATTCCAAATCCCCATCCTGAGTGAGTAGAATTTCACCAGAACTATGGCTGAAACCGTCCCTCAGAGCAGCCCCCTTCCCCTGGTTTCGATCTCTTAACAAAATCTGAAACGGGTCAGTGAGTGAGGAGAGAAATTGACTTGTACCATCGGTCGAACCGTCGTCAACAACAATGATTTCCCTCTGAAATGAACGCGAGGATTGCTCAACTTTCTCAAGTAAAGTACCAATTGTTTTCAGTTCATTGAAAACGGGAATGATGATGGATACTAGAGGTTCAGAGTTCAAATGGACCAATCAATTGGTGAAATCCCCTTAGACTGAAGGTATTGATTGATTCGTGAAAAGGGACGGCTCCCCAGAAATCCACTATGGGCAGAATATGGAGAAGGATGGGAAGACTTTATAATGAAATGATCTCCCTCAATGAGGTTTTCCTTAGACTGAGCATCCTTTCCCCAGAGCACAAATACCTGGTTAGGTCTGGACTTGGAAACTAAGTGAATCACCGAGTTGGTAAACTCCTCCCACCCCTTATTGCGATGTGAGCCAGCTTGCCGAGCCCTTACGGTCAACACAGTATTGAGAAGCAGAACCCCCTCCCTGGCCCAGGAACTAAGATCACCATGGACCGGACGCTCAAGACCCAGGTCGCTTTTTAACTCCTTAAAAATATTGACCAGGGAAGGTGGGGTAGGTGTAGGAGGAAGAACCGAAAAACACAGGCCGTGAGCCTGAGATGGGCCGTGATAAGGGTCCTGTCCAACAATCACAACTCTCAAGGAGTCAAATGGGGTCAGGTTAAACGCGTTGAAAATCCTTGAGCCCGGGGGATAGACCGTATGACCTGCCTTCTTTTCTTCTTCAAGAAAAGATTTTAACTCATGAAAATAAGGCTTTTGAAACTGGTCAATTAATCGAACCTTCCAGCTCTCCTCGATTTTTGGATCAATTCGAGGGCCAGGTTCCTTCTCCATCTCATGTGACATCTCTACTCCGCACAGGAAAAAAGTCTCAGAACTATTGGCCGCCATTCTATTCAGAAGAGTCCTGATTTACCAACAACATCCTTCTGAGCCGATTCTTATATTTTTGCTGAAACCATTTTGGATTTCTGCGGTAATCTTTTTCGCTTATGAAGCGTAAGTTCTCCAACTCAAAGGGATCGTTTAAGTGGTAAAGGTGGGTCAAGAGCTGACGCTCATGCTGGTGTGTTGGAATTTCAGGAACGATATAGACTTCATTCTCCTTGGGTTCAAATCCAAACTTTGAGGATAAGTCTTTCAAGGGAAAGGAAAGGGTACCCCCACTGTTATGCAGTTTTCCCTTCCAGGCCGGCAAACAGAGAAAAGAAATCAAGCAAGCCCCTGAAATCAACAGTTTCAGGGACCTTCTCGAGCTGATTCCTACCGTAGATAAGTAGAGGAGCGCGGGAATGAGAGGATAATGAAACCGGGGGCCAAAAGTAATACCCGGATAGAAATAATTGAAGTAGAAACCGAACCAAATAAGGCACAACAATAGTATAAAACCATCAATTTGATGTGTCTTGATTCGCGAAACTCCCTGGAACAAAAAATACAGAACTATAGGTAATAGACTGAGTTGTGGCCAACCCAGGAGCGTCTCATTGAGACTTAGTAGCGCAAGCCATAAATTTTCAAAGGCCTGAGATAGATTAAAACCCCAGGCTGCTTCAACGCCCACGAAAGGGCCGTAACCATACTGGATATGTTCGCTAAACACGCGGTAGGTCGATGTGAAGTAATCTCCGCTAGTGAAGTGCTGATGAAGGAAATGAATAGGAAGTAGAACCAGGAAAAAAACAGGATCTAACCAATGGGTATCCTTTTTAAGGCGTTGATGAACGAGCAGAGCCAGCGCCACAATCAATCCATCTGAAGGCCGCACTAGAAACAGGCAAGAGGAAAGGAAATAATCCCCTCTGTAACTCAGCCGTTTAGCCCTGCGAATCAGAATCATCAACACAAGACTTAAGACCAGAGCCTGAGAGAAATAATAGGCTGAAAAACATAGAAAAAAAGGTGAGGAAGCCGCGAAGATCCAGGGCAACACTCTTCTCTTTGAGAACACTGTTCGAAAGAACCACCACAACAGTAGAAAATTGAGAACAAAAAGGATGATCGGTGCCTGAGCTCCTAACCCACAGCGAACCAAAAGACCCAGAAACAGCGGGTAACCAACCGGGTACACCCCCACCAGAACTCCATCCTCATTAAAGTAGATATATTCTGTTTCAAAAGTTTCCTTAAGCTGCTGCGGAATCCTAACGCCCGGGTAGCTGCCCCTGGCAATGGCACTGGCCTGGTAGAGGTAGGAAAATTCATCTTCAAAATGGGCTACCTCGCCAGTTTCCTGCCACAAACATAAGAGAACAAAAGAACAGGCTCCGGCAAAACACAAGATTCTCCAGGGCAGAACTCTTCCAGCTCTAAAAAAGGGAAATCTACCTGATTTCTGACCCCAGTAGAAAAGCAAAACTGCGAAGATCCAAAAGAGAAGAAAATCAGGATGAAATTCACGCGAGAGGAAATCAGCCCAAATAGCTTCGTATTGCTCTCTGCCGAGATTAGTGAGGGGAGCAAATAGATCAAAGCCTACCATTTGAATTTTGGACTCGCTTTAACAAGAACGTATCACACCCTGGAAGAACGGGTTTGAATAGTCTGAGGGGACCCACCGTTGTGTAATTCAGCCATCCTTGCATAGTAGTGACAAATCGCCACCGCTAATCCATCCGCCGCATCATCAGGCTTAGGTGGTTTCTCAAGACTCAACACCCTCTGAACCATGCTTTGTATCTGGTGTTTCTGGGCATGACCGTAACCAACTACACGAGATTTTATCTGCAAAGGAGTGTATTCATAAAGCGGCAGACCTTCCATTTCAAGCCTGAGAAGTAAAACTCCTCTGGCATGCGCAACCTGAATTCCCGTGGTTACATTCTGAGAGAAAAAAAGGCGTTCAACAGCTACTTCTTCGGGATTGTACCGCTCCAGAATCTCTTTAAGGTCATCAAAAAGAATTCTTAACCTCAGCGGAAAGGCCTGGTGACTTTGTGTGCGAATGGAGCCATAGGATATACACGCCATCTTCCGGGGGCCCAGAATCTCAATGACACCATAACCTACTGTTGCCAACCCGGGATCAATTCCCAGTATTTTCACAATTGACTCAAAACCTTCTCCATATCATTATCTGAAGCGTCAAATGAGGAATAGACGTTTTGCACATCATCATTTTCCTCCAGAGCGTTTAGCATCTTCAAGAGACCGCTTAGATCAGCAGCCTGAAGTGTGATTCTTGTCTTTGGCCGCATGACTACATCAGACTCTTCGGCCTCCATCTCCTTGGATTGAAAGTATTCCAGAACCGAATGAAAGGATTCAGGAGAGCAAATCACCTCATAAACATTTTCATCCTCTAAGAGCAGATCATCGGCGCCGGCCTCAAGGACATGGTCCATAAACTCCTCTTCAGAACCCTGATCCCGCGAGAAAATCAACTGACCTGTGCGCTCAAAATTATAGCTGACACTTCCTGGCGACCCCAGGGAGCCGCCATGTTTTGAAAAGATATAGCGCACATCTGAAGCCGTGCGATTTTTATTGTCTGTGAGAATCTCTACGATAACTCCTACCCCACCGGGTCCATAACCCTCGTAGGTTCCCTCTGAGAAATCATCTCCATCGCTTGAGCCTGAGCCGCGTTTTACAGCCTTATCAATCGTGTCATTGGGCATATTGGCTGCTTTGGATTTTTGAATCGCCAGACGTAAGCGCGGATTCATACCTGGGTCTGGTTCCCCATTTCGTGCCGCTGTGGTCAACTCCCGGATCAGTTTTGTAAAAACTTTGGATCTGGCCTTATCTTTCGCGCCCTTCTTATGCTTTATAGTGCTCCATTTACTATGTCCCGACATATTTTCTCCTGCTTTGGATGCAAGTCCTTCAATTATTTCCCCGCTACTTACTCGTCTCTCCTATACCGAATCAAATATATTTCCTTCGCTTAGATGAAGAGGGAATTCCAAGTGTCTCCCGGTACTTTGTTACCGTCCTACGGGCAACATCAATACCGCGAGCTTTCAATAAGTCCGCCAGGACCTGATCACTCAATGGTTTTTTAGTGTTTTCCTCATCCACAGCCTGTTGAATAATTTCCTTTATCCTCTTTGTGGAAATCATTTCACCATCGTCGGAACGCATTCCACCTGAGAAAAAGAATTTCAATTCAAAAACTCCTGCGGGCGTATGTGCGTATTTACCGTTTATTACCCTTGATACGGTTGCTTCATGGCGGTCTACCCTGATCCCCACCTCATTCAGAGTCAACGGTTTCAATCCTTTTACCCCCTGTTTAAAAAAATTCTTTTGAATATCGAAAATACATTTCCCAATGACATAAATCGTTTCCTTTCGTTTCTCCAAACATTGGCGAAACCAGAGAGCTTGGGATAATTTCTTGCGCAGGTACAAAAGCTCGGATTTATCCAGCCCCTGGGCATTTTGAATTTTTTCCTGGTAAAAACGATTTACGTTGACGGTGGGGATATAAGTGTCATTAAGGCGTACGATAACCTCATCGTCTACTACGGTTACAAATAGGTCGGGTGTGATGGTTTCCGCTGTGGATACTTCATGTAGATAACCGCTGGCCGGCCTGGGATTAAGGTTTCGAATTTTAACGACCGCCTCGCTAATTTCTTCGAAACTGGCTCCCGATCGCTGAGAGATTTCCTTCATCCTATTGTTGGCCAGATCATCTAGATGCTGATCAAGAATTTGATAGACCAGGGAATCCTTTAAATCATCTTGAAAATACTGGATGAGGAGACATTCCCTGAGATCTCGTGCCGCAACCCCGGTAGGCTCGAAGCTCTGTACCAGCGTCAGAACAGATTCCACATTCTCGACAGATACTTGAAGACTATCTGCTACTTTCTCTACCGTTTCCAGTAAGTATCCGTTTGAATCCAGACAGGCGATAAGATAATCACCAATCTTCCGATCTGTTTCAGTTTTGATAGAGAGGTATAGCTGCTCCTCCAAATTATCTTTCAAGGTTCGGGAGCTAGCGACATACTCCTCAAAAGACGGCTCTTCGCCTGAAACCCCGGAGTCTCCTGAATAGGAGGAGATATAATTGTCCTGACTCTCCTGGAAATACTTCTCAAAATCCTTCACATACTGGACCAGGCGAGCTTGTTCTGTATTTTCCGTGAATTCGAATTCATGCTCTTCCGGCCCAGCCCCATCTGAATCCTGAGTCTCCAAGACCGGATTTTCCATGAGCTCCTGCTCTACCATCTCCGATAGCTGGAGCTGATTAGCCTGCAAAACTTTTACAGCTAGTTGAAGTTGCGGAGTCAACTTCAGGGTCTGTACTTGTTTAAGGGCGAGTTCCTGGGTGAGTTTCATATAGTCTTAATCCAAAATGTACCCCAGTATACGTGATTCAGCCTCTCAAATACCAAATAGGTTCGATCCCTCAACCTACATTTGAAGCGCTGTAACACATTGAAAACCACGCTCCATCCTTGGTCTTTCAAGCATGCCGCAACCGACAAAGGTATACTTCTTGCTTTTAATTGAGGCCTTCCGGAGTCCTTTTGCAATGATTATCGACAAAGCTTATCCCTTAAGTATTGCTCCTATGATGGATTGCACCGATAGGCATTTTCGTTTTTTTATGCGTCAAATCACGAGACAAACTTTGCTCTATACAGAGATGGTGGTCGCCCAGAGTATCCATCATGCCAATAGAGAGAATCGGCTGCAGAAGATTTTAGAATTCCACCCCCTGGAGCGTCCCCTGGTCATCCAATTGGGGGGGAGTGATCCTGATTCCCTGGTGGAAGCAGCCAAGATTTGTGAAGATCATGGCTTCGACGGAATAAATCTTAACGTGGGCTGCCCCTCAACTAGAGTGCAGTCGGGTAGATTTGGAGCCTGCCTCATGAAGGAACCGCACCATGTTGCTGAATGTGTCCACAAAATGAGTACAGCCGTATCCATTCCTGTCAGTGTGAAACATCGCCTGGGAGTGGATGACTTGGATGACTATGAACATCTACATGACTTCGTGAAAATTGTATCAGGCACAGGGATCCAGCATTTCATAGTTCATGCTAGAAAGGCTTGGCTTAAGGGGTTAAGTCCGGCTCAGAACCGCACCAGACCGCCTCTAAATTATGAAAATGTATATCAATTGAAACGGGATTTCCCAGGTCTGAACATCGAAGTAAATGGAGGGGTGAAAACCCTTGAGGAAGTATTTAGTCACCTGACCCGGGTAGATGGGGTCATGATTGGCAGGGCAGCCTATGATAATCCCTGGATTTTTTCCGCCGCAGATACCGCTCTATTCAACTGCCCCAAAAATCCCACTCAGAATCGCTTTGAGGTGTTAAGAGCCATGGTTCCATACCTTCAGACTGCGAAGAATTCAGGCCTACGTTTTCATGGAATACTCAGACACATGATGGGTCTGTTTCACGGTGAACCAGGAGCCAGGGTATGGCGACGCTGGATCAACGAGGAATTACAAAGAAAAGAGCAGGAACCTGAATTCTTGATTCGAAGTCTGGATTGTTTCCAAGAACTACAGGTCTTGAATTCTTGTTAGAGTATGGAATCTAAAATGAAGGATTGAAATCTATATTATTCCAGTGAATGAAGGATCAGGCTCACGTCCAATAATTCCAAGATCCTCGGCCGTGATTGCAAAGACTAAATGATCCTGCCATTTCCCATCACTGTACAAAGCCTGACGTCTGATTCCTTCAGATTTCATACCTAGTTTTTCACAAAGACTAATTGAAGGCTTATTTTTGGGTAATACTTCTGCCTCAATTCTATTCAAGTTCAATACTTTGATGCTATGTAAAATAGTTGCATTTGCGATTTCGAACCCAAATCCAAGACGCCAGTGATTATTGAGAACTGAGAATCCAAGTGTAGCCCTTTGACCCACACCTCTTTGCACCAGCCAAAGCTGAGAATCACCGATTAGAACCGCGGAGTCCTTATCAAAAGCCTGAAAATTATAGATTAATCCAATCTCCATACTTTTACGGTCTTTTTTCAATTGAGAAAGAAAGCGTGTGTGAGTAATAAACTCCAAGTAATTAGGTGCGTCATCAAAGTCACTTTGAGGGGCTAGTACAGACTGATAGGCTCTTTTCCATTCCTTATAGTCAGATCTCAGCATCGGTCTAATGTTGAGTCTCTTAGATTGGAACTGGAGCGGCGGTTTCATCACTTTCCTGCTATGCAATCCTTTTCTTCTGAAGTTTGAAAGCAACCGAATACGGTCGGCTTATACTGTTGTTGAGTTTTCTCTGGTTTTGGGCAAGGTGATACCTGTCCATCGTCAACCTTGGTTCTTCGAATGCCAGCACATCGAACCCTGCTGACTTGAACGCTTTCCAGTAATCTGAAAGCGAGCGATGAAACCAGATAAAATCAGACTTAAAATGTGCCCATGGGGGATCAACATGTCTTTGACGTTCGAAATAATTGGTGATCCAGTGATAGGCAATACCGCCATCATCGTTTGAGACGGTCGCAGTCCCTTGTGGGAAGCAGGGATGGGAGAAAATAACTACAGCTATACCATGATCCCGTAGTACACGACTGAATGTACTCATGACTCCTTCAAGGTCCGGGGTATCCATGAGCACGTAGTTGGCAATTACCATGTCAACTGAAGTATCGTCGACAGTGACTAAGTCGGAACATGAATCTACTCTGAAATCGATATCAGGATCTTTCGAACTCGCGATTTCAATCATTTTTTCAGAAAAATCTATCCCAATGGCTTTTGCACCCTGGGCCTGTAACTTGCGTGTCAGATAGCCAGTGCCACACCCAGCATCAAGTACCGTTAAGCCCGAAACTTCGCCTGCGAATTCCCACAGGACGGGGTCAGAGTTCAGAATTCGGTTAGCATCCCCATCATCGCCAACCTGGAGATCCCAATCTGCAGCAATACTATTCCAGGTGACCTTCGTCTGGTCAATGTGATCCGCGTCCATAAGTTTTCCTCCCAAGGGCTAAATATGGCATGGAGGATATGGGGACGCAAGACATAGATGGTATAGAATTGGGACTGGCAAAATCAGTCACAGGCCTATCAAAGAACAAGTTGGAAAGATTCACTCTTGTTGAGATTCAAGCCTTAGGCTATGATTGAAGTGGGGGCGTAGGAATCATTTTTGGGGAGCACTTATGCAGCGTTTAATCATTTTCATTTTCTTGTTGCCATTGCTCGGAATTCTGGGATGTTCTGGTGGAGGAGGGGCCTCCGGCCCTTCTCAGACTTCAGAAGGTACGGCTCAAGAATCAAACCAAAAAGTTGATATCATCATCAATTTAGAGCATATCCTTTCTTCAGGGGTCGCGCGATCCACCAGCCGAATTCGTAAATCTCTTTTTCCCAACCTTGGTTCTCTTCGCTTAGAAATCAGTGCGGAGGGACTGGAAACCCTGGTACTAAACTTCAGCCCTACAGCAAGCAACGCAAGCGCTAAGCTATCTGTGGGATTCAGGTATACCATTCGGGTTATCGCGCTGAATTCCTCCGGGGAAATCATCGCGGAGGGCACTGCCAACCTGGATTTACTGGTACAGCCTCAACAAGGTCAAACACCCGAAGTTAAAGTCATCCTTGAGACGGTGAATCCCAGTAATATCCAGGCAAAGACGTGGCCAGGGAGCGGAAATATTCTTCCCGGGCAACCAATTTATATTTATCTCAATCAACCGGGGAGGCTTCATTACGCATTCAATGGAGGATCCTTTGAGGCTATTGATGATGTTCCCTCAACGGCGGGTCAACGCACTACCGCTGAAAATGGTATGAAAATCCAACCCCCTGGACAGGCTGGCGAAACCGTCAGTCTTCGGTTTTTAGGAGAAGATGAGGAAGGTCGCACCGGAGAAATTCAAGCTGCTCAATTTCAGATTGTATTGCCGACCACCTTCCAGGCTATCGATGTGGCAGTGGTCAGAAGCACTAGAATGACCAGTGCGGATTTCTCAGTCTCCCAGATTATCCCTGTTAACCGGGAGACATCAACAAATGTTTCGATCTCCCCCGTAAATAGTACTCCATAGGGAATTACCCTATTTGGATTCGAGTTTTAAAAACAGGGAGGGGAGCATTCTTCGACTAGGTATTATCTACCTTCTGTGGATCGGGAATTCCCTGAGTCTAGCCTCCTCTTTTGAATGGGAGGTTCAGCAGGGATGGAATCTCCTTGGCTCCGTGTTGGAAGAGATACCCTGTGAAAATTTTCATCCTGGATGGGTACAGATCATTTGGGTATTCCGGTCAGATGACGGAGGCTGGAAAGCTTGTTCTCCCGAGCCTGAGATTTCCAGGAAACTCAGCGAGGCAAACAGCCCCTCATTTTCAAAAATTCTACCTGGAGAAGGCTTCTTTCTTCGCGCGGCCAGACAAGGAGTATTAGAAATTGCTGGCCAACTTGATGATTCTCAAACTTTGCAAACTTTACCGGGTTCTTTTGCAAGCCCCTGGTCCCTGCGAGCAAATCCCTTTGTTAGAACTTCCCTGGCAGATTCCCAACTACCTGAGGACTCACTTATTCTGGTTCTCCGCTCAGGAACCTGGTACTCCTTTCCAGCCAGGGAAGGATTTCAATCTCTTCAGCCAACCAGTCTCCAATTTGGAGAGGGATTCTTTTATTTCAGTACCAACTCAACAGGTGTCCTGACCAGTTCAGCTCAGGGGTCAATCCAATTCCCTACGATTGGAGTTCTCGCTTCCGATGAAACCGCCTTTTCGGTAGATCCCCAGAACCCAGGTATGAGAATCCCCATGACTCAGGCTTTTTCCACTCAACTTGCCGAATCCGCCAGAGCCTTTACGGACTGGATTCGTGGTCAGGGTTATCATTCTGTCGCCATTCCCCCAATCAGCACTTCTGGGAAAATCTACATTCAGCAATCCTCGCTGGATCCATCAGTTTCCGGTCCCGATCTCCATGATCTAAGACTACTTGAAGGCCTAAGAGACAGATTTCAACCCTATGGAGTTCAACTATTCGCTGATCTCAGTCCATTAATCTCAATATCCCCAATCTCTATCAGATCCATTTCCCGGGTGGTGCTGGAATCTTATGAATTTGATGGATTATTCATCGAAGGAGGTGATAGTGGATTGATCGCTGATCTCAACACAATCGCCACTAACAGAGGTAAAACCCTGCTGGCCCAGGGAGAAAATCCATTATCTACCGGGAGTGCTTTGGTAGAGGTCCAAATGGGGGACCTTTCGGCTGATGGGATCATGGCACTGCAATCTAGTTTGAGCACCCGATTCACCTCTGGAATTCGCCTATTTACCCACTCTCAAACCAAGACCTCCCAGCGCAACCTTCACCTCTTTCATTCCCTTCGCAACCAGGTTCAGGAACATTGGTTTTCCCTCAACTCTAAGGAATATTCTGATTTTTTGACCAATCCCGGTACATCAGACCAGAATTGGAGCAGATCTCAATGGAAGTCACTAAGACACGAGCCAGATACTTCCTGTCCAATTGCAAATATTTCCTACATATCGAACAAACAACTCGAACAAACTTTACCTGATGATCTCAACCAACTTTTTGCCAGCCTGGGTCATATTCGGGAACTCCTATTTTCCGTTGGATATCAACCCCGTTTAACCTGGACTTTGCCTGCTACACCCCGGGAGCTAAACATTCTTCTCTTCGAGAGTCTACCCTCGGAGTCCGAAATGGACACCATCCTGCAAACATCATCAGTCACCCTTCTTCTCTTTCTTCCCTCTATGCATGCTCAGCTCCCCCTTTCATCCACATGGCTTGATAGACTTGGACTTCTGGAGAGCCCCCAACTCAAACAGCAGGACTCCTGTCCTAATTCACTTACTTTCAACGAAAAACATCCTTCCATCTTTCATCCTATTTTTCTCCAGCATGGAGAGTGCTGGGTAATCCCCCAGCAAACGCTAAACTCCAGCGCAATTTCCATTCTTTCCAGCTCCACTGGCTCGGAGGACCGAGTATGGCTTTATCAAAAGGACCGACTATATTTTTGGGCAAGTCCATTGCTTCCCCCCACTCTCCGCCCCTTCTTCGCATCCATCTTTGGAGTTGTGTCAGGAAATCCTGACAACCACCAGATCCTGAATTCTAAAATTTCCGCTCTTCTGGCAAACAATGTTTCTTACAGCTCAGATCTACAGCTGGACTTTAGGTTCTTTCAGGGAAACCTCCGCTCAAGTTGGTATCCTCAGCAAGGAAACCCCTATCCCAAAATCCTCTACCCAATCTCTAACGAATCCTCGCTCTACCAAATCTCAGCAGATGCTGGAGATCTCGTTTTGATCCATCCCAATTCCCCTCCAGCGGCTATCGCCGGGGACGACCATGCCCTTGCCGGATCTACCCTGGCTCGAATTCCTGGTCTGGGTACTGATCTCGACCAGGATATTCTCAGTTACTCCTGGAGACAGATTTCGGGACCCCCGGTGAGTTTTTCTTTGGAAAATGGGAAAAATTTGGAATTTCAGGCACCTGAAAAACAGACCCTGGCACAAGAAATAATCTTTGGATTGACGGTATCAGACGGTCAATCCGCATCGAGTGAAGAAACCGTAAGTGTTCGAGTGTTCGCGAACAGTCCCCCAGTCATTCAATCTGGAGGAGATTTAGGTGTTGCTGGCAAAAGCCTGGTTACCCTTGATGCCGTAGTAGATGATTCAGATGATAACGCCCTAATCTATAGCTGGACTCAGACATCCGGACCTACAGTCCAGCTATCCCAACCAAATTCTCTTTCGACGACCTTCATAGCTCCTTCCAAGTCCGTTCAAGATCAAGTCTTAGAGTTTCTCCTGGAAGTAACGGATCCCGTGACCGCTTCACAGCAATCAAAGAAGGTAGTGATAAAAAAAAATATTCAACCAACGGTTTTTGTTGATGAGGTTCCTCCTGTGGCCGGAACAAGGGCTCAAAGCATGCACGCCAGTTTTTTTGATCCTGATGGAGATGCCGTTTCAGTCAGTTGGACACAGGTTTCAGGACCCCTTGTGATCCTTGATAATCCAACAGGACTTCGACCCATCTTCATAGCTCCAGATACGGAAGTGGAACTGGATCTAAAGTTTGAATTAATCGGCTTCGACGGTCTCAGCAATTCAATTTCAGTGACCATCGGTGTAACAGTAACCCCAAACCCAGGCAAGGCTTGTCTTCCAGGACCAGTGCAAATCTGTATCGAGTGAGTTATATAGTCAAACAAATGACCTGGATTAAAACCGCCATCAAAACCATCCTACCTTTTCGCCAAATGAGCGGATGGTGGAGGATCAGCAGAAGACTCTCAAGACTAAAAGCCCTCGAGATTGGTGGACCCTCACCCTATTTTCACCCTGGTCAACTTTGCCCTGTGTATACTATTTTGAGCTCGATCGATTACTGCAACGCGATCCCCGCCGAGCAAAGGACACAGTACATTACCCCCCCTTTTAAGGAGGGAACAACCTATCTATGTGATTCTACGGTGTTAAAACCCATCAAGAATAAGGCTTACGATGTGGTATTGAGTTCTCATATGCTCGAACATGTGGCAAATCCTCTAAAGGCGGTGCTGGAATGGAAAAGAGTCCTCAGCGATAAGGGGTATATCCTTCTCGTATTGCCTTACAAGAAAAATATCTTTGACCATAGAAGAAGGACGACTTCTTTTCAGCATCTTCTTAAAGACTACCAAACCTGTGTTGAGGAAGATGATCTAAACCACCTTGAGGAAATTCTTCAGCTGCATGATTTAACCAGAGATCCTCTGGCTGGCTCCTTTGAAGATTTTAAAAGCCGCTGCCTTCGAAACCAAGAGTTGAGATTTCTCCATCATCATGTTTTTGACCTGGCTCTCGGGAAAAAAGCTCTTGAATGGGCAGGAGCCAGAGTTTTGATGAGTGAAACGATCGACGCTTACAGTTTTTTGCTATTGGCACAAATTCAGGATTCTGAAGGGAAATTCTAGAATAAGTGGGAAATGGACTCAGCTTAGAGCCTGTTCAAGATCTCTTAGAAATCGTTCCATGCAAGCATTAGCGAACCCTGGTTCATCTGGTGCTCAAAGCCCGAAAGATATTCGCGCATTCCCTCAGAAGCAAAAACATCCAGACAAGGAAGATCAGGTCTTGAGGGCCAATAATACCTAAATCTATAGCCTGCATAGGAAGAGCTTCGTTCCAGGTCAATATCTTTAAGGAGATGGGCAAATGGCCGAGTGCCCTCCGGTACGCTATAGTCCACTGATAAAATCTTTTTACCAGAAATAGAAACAACTCGTCGAGCAAGGGCCTTTGACTGATGTTGATTCTCAGCGTATTTAGCGGGGAAAACTGTACCCATTGAGTCCCTTTGCCCTGGCTCCGCCTGCGGCTCATTGAGAATGAAGTAGAGAGCAAGCGCGCATAAAGCGATCAAGCCAGCAGTCATGCGAATCAAAATAGGGACCCGAGCAGAACCCGCCCTGAGAGAACGAATTCTTGGATTTCTCCCATGGGGGAAGGATTCCAGCATAAAGAGCACTTCGACACTCACTGGAAAGCATTTAGGGATTTTCTTGAAAATATACTCATAAATGAGGCATTGATACCGCTAAAGCTACAAAAACCCCTTCATAATCTATCTTTTTCTACAGCTAATTTCCCAATAGCATAAACCCCAAGGGTATACCGTAAAGCAGGTGGAGCACACACCTGTAGGTTCAGCCTCAAGAAGTCCCATCTATGCTGAGCTCAGAATCCAGAGGATTATGTTTTGTTCTCGTATCCGGGAAAAATCCTCACTTTGAGTATATAATGACCCGCTATTCAACACTCGGGAAATACCATGTCTCATATTCTTCTCATCACAGGTTCCAGCGGACTCATAGGCTCTGAGATGGTGAAATTTTTTGCACCTCAATTTGAGCGTATTTTGGGCCTGGATAATAATCTCCGTCGTGATTTCTTTGGAGCGGAAGGGGATACGAGTTCAGTTCTTCAGGAACTGAGCAAGAATCATCACAATTTTGAACATTTGGATATGGATATTCGAGATAGGGAAGGAATAAACACACTTTTTCAAAACAGGCCTATTTCATCCATAGTGCATTGCGCTGCACAGCCGTCCCATGACCTGGCAGCACAAATCCCCTTTCAGGATTTTGAAGTTAACGCCCTGGGAACGCTCAACCTTCTAGAGGCGACAAGAAAGCACAGACCGGAGTCCCCATTTGTATTTATTAGCACCAACAAAGTTTATGGAGATCTTCCCAATCAACTTCCGCTGGAAGAATTGGAAACCAGGTATGATTTTTTGAGAGAAGAAGATCGATATGGAATTTCTGAAGCCATGTCCATAGATCAAAGCCTTCATTCCCTCTTTGGAGTATCTAAGGCATCCGCTGATCTGCTTGTACAGGAATACGGCAGAAATTTCTCCCTGAAGACTACGTGTCTTCGAGGTGGATGTCTCACTGGACCCAACCATCGGGGAACCAGACTGCATGGATTTCTAAGCTATCTCGTCAGAACCAATCTCACCCGTACTCCCTATACCATTTTTGGATACAAGGGAAAACAAGTACGTGACAACATTCACAGTCAGGATGTAGCCGCTTGTGTTGGAAATATTTTAGCTGACCCTTGCCGAGGGGAAGTCTTTAATCTTGGAGGGGGACGCGCCAATTCCTGCTCTATGCTGGAGGCTATGGAACGGATTCAATCCATAACTGGAATTGAATTTGAACATTCCTACAGCGAAGAAGCACGAGTGGGAGATCATATCTGCTATTACACTGATAACCGCAAATTCCAAACTCGCTACCCAGGGTGGAATATCTCCTACAGTCTTGATTCCATCCTTAAAGAAATCTATGAACAATGGCAAGTTGAATTTAGTAACAAGGGTTGAACCTTGAGTTCTGCCGAGCAATTGGAACCCAATCAACTCCTTAACAGGGCTGAACAACTTCTTCAGAGCGGAAATGATCCTGACGCTCTCAAACACTATCAACTTCTTGTGAATTTCCCAGAATTCTCAGCCATAGCCCACTTTCGACTGGGTGAAGTTTTAAATCGGATCGGTGATATTTCAGGATCACTTCAGGCACATAGGAAAGCATTTGAAACCTGTCCGGAATTGATGTCCAAGATCACACCAAAAGAGTTCAAGCACCACACTTACATCTATCAAGCTCCAATCCAGCTCCCTACTCCAACTTGCCCTCTTTGCCAGCAACCCGGTAGTGAACACTCCTGCTATAACACCTCAACATATCTTGACTTTGCGCCTGGTTTTGACCCGGTTAGACTGTGGCTTTTCTGCACCAGCTGTAGTCATATCTTTGCTTCTCACCGCCCAGAGAATCTTGAGGAAATATTGCGGGTCACGGAAATGGGGACACTGGAAGAACCGGATGTAGGCGCCTGCCCTGGTTTAGGCCAGATCATGCAGCGTCTCATAGCGGAATCTAACGGATTGAGTTTTTTTGAAGTTGGAGTAGGTTCAGGAGAAATGATTGGCGTTGCCTGTGAGTTTCAATTGGAAGCCTCGGGAATTGAAATTCGACCAGACTATGCTAGAAGAGTGGCTGAGACTTTTTCTATACCCATTCATATTGGAGATTTCCTCCAATTCAATAGCGACGAGAAGTTCGATATCCTGTGCATGGGTGATGTACTTGAACACTTTATTGATCCTCATTTAGCCCTGCAGAAAGCTGCCGACTTACTTTCCAAAAACGGTATCCTCTGGATTTCAACTCCCAACTTTGACAGTGCTTATTGTAGACTCCTTGCTGATAAAGATCCCATGTGGAGGGTTTGCGAACACCTGCATTTTTTTTCCTTCCAATCTCTAAAAAAGGCCCTGGACAAGGCTGGGCTCAAAGCTGTGCGTTATGAGGTATCCAGTAAATATAGGGGTTCGATGGAAGTAACTTGCCGCAAAAAGGATTCATAGCCAGATTATTTACAAAAAAGGGCTTTGAGATCTTTCTCATTCTCTATGAGCCAGGTGTGAATCTCTTCGACAAGCTGCCTGGCCGAAACCTGCGGCTTCCATGAAAATTCATCCCTTACCCTGGCGCTATCCAGGAGCAGTATGGGTAAATCGTTCTGATGGGACTCTGGATTTTCCTTGATCTTCACTTTCATTCCCATGACCTCCTGGCATAGTTGGGTGAGCTCCCTGAGAGAAACAGAAAAGTCTTTACCTCCGGCAGCTTGATATAGCTCACCCCGACATTGGGGCAGCACTGCAAGCTGTCTGCTCACCAGGGTACATAAATCCCTTACATGCAAGAAATCCCTCACCTGTTTACCGGTGCCGCCAAATCCGTTATAAGACAGACTTCCTGAGAAGAAGTGCTTAGCAACCCAAAAGGAAACAAATCCCTGTTGAACCTGACCCATTTGCCCTGGCCCGCTAACTACACCAAAGCGTGTAATTATGGACGGGATATCATATGCACTCGCGTATTCCCGTATTAATTCTTCAGATGCTAACTTCGTAGTTCCGTACATGGAGCGAATTCCCTCGGTAGGGAAGTCAAGAGTAATTCCATCTTTGCTTAAAAAGGAGCTTAGCTCATCACCAGGGGTAGTCCACTCCAATCGAGATTCGCGCTCTACATAAGGAATCGCCCTAACTCTATCGAGAGGATAGACCCTTGAAGAAGAGAAGAAAAAGAATCCAGCACCTCGTTCCCTGGCCCATTCAAGACTCTCAAGTGTCCCATTCAGATTGGTTTCGATTACATACCTGGGGCTAGATCCAACTCCCGCTAAAACTGAGGGTTCCGCTGCGCAGGCAATAAGAAGATCACCATCTATCTTCTTGAGGTCATCAGAATTGCGTATATCTCCCTTGATGAACTCTACCCCGTGTTCTTGCAAATGCGAGAGGTGTAGCTCTGAACCAGCTCTGATCATATTATCCATTACCACCACTTGTGTTTGCGGAAAGCTGGTTTTAAGGTGAATCGCCAGTCTTGAGCCGATAAAGCCCGCCCCTCCAGTGATGAGAATTCTTTGATAAGGAATTGTAGAGTTCATGATTATCCGTCCAGGTAGCCCAGTGCCTCAAGACGAGCGCGAACCTGCGGATCGTTGAGCTCAAAAGACCCGCTCCTTTCACGACTAATAGTCTCTTCATAAAAGGTGGGTTCGCATTCCTTGAGAAACGCTTTAAACAGAACTCTGCCATCCATTGCCAGAGGTATAGGTAAATCCAATCCATAGAGTAGAGTGGGAACAAGATCTTCCAGAATTGCCTGTACATAGGGAGACTCGCCGCTAATGAAACCAGGTCCACTGAGAAAAAGGATGCCTTCCATACGATGGTTCCCTGAATGGTTCACACCCGGGTAATCGGCAAGATCATCGGAATCAAACTCCTGCCCCCCTCTGGTGATCAGGGAATAGTCTCTCATTTTTAAAATGATATCAGGGGCTTGGAACACCCAGGGACCATGGTAAATATCCCTACTAAGGTAAACTTCGTCTACTACAGGCTCTCCGTCGAGCCTGAGTTTTCGCAGGTCAGAAACAACCTCAACTAAAAGATCTTCATATTGGCTGCTGTGCGGGTCAATCCAGCCTTCTGGAAATCTATCAGTCCTGTGTAGATAGACATTTCCAAACAAACCTGTTGAAAAGCATTTAACCTTTGACCAATCCAGGGCTTGGAAGGATTTCTGATGGCAGGATACCTTCTTTCGAAAGAAGGGAATCCGGGCCAGTGCAGAGAATACTAACGCTCCAAAAAGTCCTTTGTCCCATGAGGGATGACAGGTCATCGCCTGGGTCAGCATGGCTGGATCAAAATCCAGGTATCCCTTTTGATGAAAGAAATTATTGAGATAAACATCCTTCTCAAGAGTTCCAAATCCATGGTCAGAGAGTACCATTACCGGAACATCCGACGAAATCTCCGAGAGAATTTCCCCCACCCCATCATCGATAAGTTTAAAAACCTCCCTACCCACAGTTTCATACTTCCAACCCTGGCCGCCTGTATGAAAATCCTGTTGAGAATAGAACGCATGCAAGACCCGATCAAGACCAACAAATGTGAAAAAAAGCACATCGGTTGGAAATCGTTTGCGAAGTTCCTTTACCAGTTTTGTCCGCATTCGAACCATGTTTTTGACCCTGTCTACAAAGAGATCCATATCTTTGTACCAGAAGGACATGACATCAATACAGTAATCTGGAAAATCTGTGCTCAGGAATTTTTGAACTTCCTTGTGGGCACAAAGGCTCTCCAGATCAGGTGTATGCATTCCAGCGATCATATACCCCTCTGAAAGGTCTTCCGCTGGATAAGTCAGGGGCATATTGATCACCGATGTCGAAAGCCCCTCCGCCCCTAAGTATTCCCAAAAGCCTCTCGCCTTTCGATCCTCAGATGTGTTCAATCGTGACTCATAGGAGTCCAGGGGAATTTCCCCGAAATCGAAGATCCCATGCTTACCGGGATTAACACCACATGCGAAGGAAGACCAGGCCTGTGGGGTTAAAGGTGGGATTGTCGAAATTAAGGGAGAGTAAATACCTCGCTGACGCAAAGAATTGAGATTGGGAAGATCTCCTCGGTCCATGAGATCTCGGGTGAGGAAGAAGTCAGCTCCGTCTATACCGATGATGACAAACTTCTCCACATCTGACATTATACGGTAGCCCACCCTGATTTCCCAGGAGGGGAGTGAAATCTTGGAAACGACGCTTAGCGTACTCATCGTCTCCCACGGACACGGAGCACTTCTTGAAGACTTACTTGAGAGTCTTCAGATCCAATCCATCCCGGAAAAATTTGATATTCATCTTGTACTTAATCTTAAGGAGCCCCCAGCTACTCTGGAAAAGATTCAAAATTGCCCTATACCTATCAATCTTATCCAGAGGGAACAGCCGAAGTCTCTTTCGAAAAACCTCAATGATGGAATCTCAAAAACTCAGTCGCCATTCCTGTTGATCTTAAATCCAGATGTAACCTTGCCTGAAGACAACCTCCAAAATAGTCTTGAATTCGCGAGACTTTCGGGGGCTGACCTCTTCACTTGCCCTTCCACAGACATGCAGGGCACAGCCCAGGTCAATGTTCGATTCTTCCCAACCCCACACTCGCTGTTGTGGCCGCGCCTTACCTCAGAAAAAAGCAGGGAGCTAGAACAGAACTCTATATTTGAAGAAAGGAATGAACACCCTTTTTGGTTGCAGGGTTCCTACTTGTTTGGACCAACCTCGACCTTTCAGGAATTTCTATTTGATGAGCGCTTTCCTCTCTATTTTGAAGATGTAGATTTATGTCGGAGGCTCTGTCAAGAAGGACGAAAAATCAAGGTCTGTAGGCAAAGTTCTTATTTTCACCATTTCCTCAGAAAAAGTAGAATTCCCTTCAGCAGACATTTCTTTCTGCACCTTTATTCAGCTCTTCTGTATTTTGGAAAGCATGGTCTTTCTTAAATACCCAGGGGCGAGATACCCAGGGGCGAGAAATCCACATCGGAATAGTAGGAACAAAGGGATCGTATGCTAATCTTCTGATTCTCGCTTAAAAGGGACTCCCCTCTTCCGCTAACCCCTTTATTAAATCGGGTAGACGCATCCTTCCCTACATTGGTAAGCGCCTTCTCCAGAGCATGTTTTGGAGGCTGTATTCCACAGGAGTCGAGAATTTTATCAAATAGAGTCTGAGGATCTTCCAGAAGTTCTTCATAGCAAGTCCAGTGAATACCTAGTGAGAATCTCTGATCGAAATTTTTCCAGGAAACATAAAAATGCAGGTACCAGGGAACAACGAGATCAATGATCATATCTACGCGCTTTTGCTCTGGCAAAACCCGAAACTGGTCCGTGATAAACGCCATGGGATTTTCCGGATCCACGAGAACTTCGTGAAACTCTTTGAAACTTATGACGCTATCGAAAAGATTTCGGGTATGAATCAGAGGCTTGATAGAAAACAAATGCATGAGTTCAAGATTCGCCAGTGTGGCTCTCATGTGGTGGTGTGCAATTACCGGAGTCTGAAGATGCTGAATAAGGCGTATTGGATCAAGCTGCTGATCGTTGCCACCTTCGGCATATGCGAGTACAGCACCCTGGTATCCGGTGACCTCCTTCAAGACGGAAGTAATGTAGGTTGACCCACTTTTCGGAAAACAAGAAAAGAGAATTGTGGGGGCACACAAGGGATCGAGCTTCTTCTTGATTTGGTCACGGTGAACATAAATCCCATTGTGATCCAGAGGTTCAGAACTCAGGGCTGTCGCGATGGACTGCCATGGTATGGCGCTCAAGGCTCTTCCTCCATCTTGAGGCGAACCTTTCCTGGCAGGCTGCAAATTCCAGCACCCTGGCTCCTATGGGAATGTACGGAAATTTCATATCGACGGTCTTGAACATCGTACGCTTCCCCGGTTACCAGGGATGTGTACTCATCAGGCCAGATGGAAACAGCAACGTAATAGAGACCGGTGAGCATATTCAACGAGTCAATTTCAATACAAACTGTAGCTTCACCGCAATGTAGATCGAAGGTAGCCTCATGACGATAATTATTCGTCGCTGATATCAGCAAATTATCATTGCGGAAGAATTCCACTCGAAACAAAGGATTATGGACAGTTCCTGTCTGAACAACCACGGTCACTTCTATAGAGATGGATTCTCCGGTATGAAAATGAGTCACTTCCATACCCTCCGAATTTAAAAAACGAACCGACTGGATGCGAATTTGCTCGCTGAGAGGTTCTGCTGGAGTAAAGCCATGATGGTTGATTAAGGCTCTGGCAGTCTGCCCCATCTCTTCAGATCTTCGCATATAGGCCTCAAGCACCTCTTCTACGGGTCCTCGCATCAGCACTATCCCTCGATCCAAAAGGAGAATTTCATCGCATAATGTCGCGATTTCATCCAGGTTATGGGAGGCTACGAGGAGACTTTTTCCTTCCTTTAACATGTCACGAAGATAAGCTACACACTTCCTCTGAAAAGCCAGATCTCCAACAGCGAGCACTTCATCAATGGCCAAAAAATCAAATTCTTGTAATAGCACATAGGCGACGCCAAGGCGCATACGCATACCGGCTGAATACTCTCTTACCGGGCGATGCATATACTCTCGGATTTGTGAAAACTCTTCGATATCAGCCATTTTGGCTTCAAGTTCATGGTCTTCCTTACCATGACAGGCATTCATCATAAAAAGATTCTCAAACCCGCTAAAATCCGGATGAAAGAAAAGATTTAAATCAAAGACTCCCAGGGTTGATTCAGGAATTTCGACTTCCCCGGTGGATGGAGGAATGATTCCTAGCACTGCTTTTAGCAAGGAACTCTTTCCGGAGCCATTCACTCCAATTAGACCCAATCCTTTCCCGGCGGGAATGGAAAAACTTAAAGGTTTGAGCTGCCAGGAAGACTCGGCTTGGAGGCTATCGGCCTGGGAGAGAAGGGTACCCGCGAAACGCGGGGTTGCATAAGAAACTGAGAGATTTTCGACTCTGACAAGTTCAGTGGATGACTTCAGGACACGTCCCTTTCATATGAAGCCCTATGCTAACATGAGGCCCGTGTTAGCAGTTATTTACAATCCAGCCTCCCGTGGATTTCATCGGGATCAGATCGAGAAAATTCGAGAGTATTTTGAGCTTCACAACAAAGATCTGGAGTTTTTTGAAACACACAGAAAGGGCGACGGTTCAGAAATTGCCCATACCCTCGTCTCTGCTCAGAAGCCACCAGAGATAATTGCCGGGCTGGGAGGTGATGGTACTCTTAACGAGATTGCCCAATCTTTGGTCCATTCGCCCATCCCCCTGGGAATCATCCCGGCCGGAACTGCGAATGTTCTGGCGAGGGATCTTCGAATTCCATTCCCGCTTCTGGAAGCCTGTGAAGTCCTCATCTCAGGTAAAATCCAGACGATGCCACTGGGTCAGGTCAACCTGCAGGGAGACTCTATCAGCCGTTTCTTCCTCTTGATGTGCGGAATCGGCTGGGACGGGTTTGTATGTAAATCCATCAATCCAAAGCTGAAAGAAAACTTTGGAAAGGGAGCCTACGCTTTTGAAACCATACGCAGTGTTTTTACGAAAAAGCTGGAGCATTTTGATATACATACGCCCGAAGACACCTATTTGGCATCCACTCTGATCATCTCTATTACGGCCCATTATGGTGGTAATCTTGCCCTGACGCCGGAAGCAACCCCATTTGATGAAGAGTTTCACCTTTTTCTGCTCAAGTCCAAAACGCGTACGTCTCTTTTGGAATTTCTAGGAAGACTGTCCCTTGGGAAAACCCAAACCATGAAGGATGTTCAGCTGGTGAGGAGTCGGGAGATTTCCATCCATCGGCCGGGAATCTCGCTTCAGATTGACGGGGATTATCTTGGCGAAACTCCAGCAACAATCACCAGAATTCCAGATGCACTCAGAGTTATTGTGCCGGGCTGAAACCTGGTCGCTACCCTTCTGATTGTTGAACCATTTGAGAAATCTCAGAGAGGCAGAACTTTAGCTCCTCGTTGGAATTCGCGCCTCTTAGCATATTACATAGCGAGGTGAATTCCTTGAATCCCTTGAAGTACATGACCAGGGATTTTCTTACCCGGAGAAAAGCCCGCTCTGGATTTCTTGAAAGGACCGATTCCAAATCAAAATGTTCTCCGGCAACCTGAACAATTTCCCCCGGGGTGGGCTTGTCCTCAATTTGACGGCCTTCAAAATAATCTTCAAATTGCTTAAAAATCCAGGGATTACCCACTGCCGCCCTACCGATCATGATTCCGTCACAACGAGTATAGTGAAACATCTTTATCCCGCTTGCCAGGTCATTGATGTCACCATTTCCAATAACTGGAATCTTCACAGCTCTCTTGAGTTGAGCGATGTCCTCCCAGTTGGATCTTCCCTGGAATCCTTCTGATCTAGTTCTAGGATGAATGGTGATCGCGGCGGCCCCACCTTCCTGCACAGCGGCAGCCACCTCAAGAAAGTTCACACTATCCCTGGTCGCACCTGATCGAATCTTGACTGTTATGGGCAAGGCAGAGGCTTGAGCCATGGAATGAACGATCTTGTATACCCTTTCTGGATTTTTCATCAAGGCCGCTCCATAACCGCTTTTTGAGATTTTCTTTACCGGACAACCCATATTGAGATCCACACAGGTAGGACTTACTTCCTTTGCGATGATGGAAACTGCGTCGCAAAGAACCTGGGGTTCAGAACCAAACACCTGGACTCCAACCCGTCTTTCTTCCGGATGCAGGGTAAGCCTCTGCAGGGTTCCCGGGTTTCCGCAGACCAGGGCCGTAGCAGATACCATTTCAGTAACACTCATCCCGGCTCCAAACCTTTGGTAGAGTACCCTGGTGGGAATATCTGTGTATCCCGCCATGGGAGCAGCCAATAAGGGAGGATGGATACGCCGGGTTCCGATATACAGATTGGATTGAACCGATGAAACCTTTTCCTTATGCATACGTATACACTATTGGGAAGGTAGTTTCCTTTGCAACTAATCTCTGGTCTGTATCGCCATGACCGTGAAGGGGCACATGATGAAGAGTCGATGGATGATAGGAATAAGCATCAGCCTGTTGATGGCAGGTGCGGTGTGCGCTGCAGATAACGCACGCGCTCCGGGTAATACCTGGGCACCCCTTCCAGCTAACCCAACAATGATGCAGCCTGGAGCTTTTCCCTCAGGACCTCTTCAGCCCGGTATGGGAGTTCCTGGAAACCAGGGACCTATCATGGGGAATATGGGTATGGGAGTTCCTGGAAACCAGGGACCCATCATGGGGAATATGGGTATGGGAGTTCCTGGAAACCAGGGACCCATCATGGGAAATATGGGTATGGGAGTTCCTGGAAACCAGGGACCCATCATGGGGAATATGGGTATGACAGGAATGGGACCCGATCCCAGTCTTGCTGACCCTCAAATGGGTTTACTTGATCCTGTGGCGGTTTTGGGGCCTGGAATTGACCCAAGCCTAAACTCCAATCAAAATACTGACGCGCCTGGGGTCACAAATCCATTCAGCATTCAATCGCTCGTTCAAAATGCTAACTCAAGAGTATCTCCGGCGGAATTTCAGGCTTTGGAAACTGCGGTTCAGGCCTATTTAGATGGTAATCTTGGCGATGCTCGAAAGTTGTTCACAGATGTAACTCAACGGTATCAAGAAGGAATCACTACCGATCGTGCCTACCTTGGACTTTCAAAAATCGAAAGAGCATACGGAGCTTATGATGTCTCTCGCAGAATTCTTGAGGCCGTAATCCGTAAGAATCGTGACTATGAGTCGATCATGCTGGCAAGACGGGCTTATCGAGACCTGGGACAAGAAGTTATCCGGGCTACCAATATATCCAAAAGGGACATGGAGACCAGTTACATGGCCTACAAGCAGATCAGCTGGTGGAATGTCTTTTCAAAAATCAGAGCCTACAATGAGTATAAAGATACCAAGGCTAATTACGACGGTCTATTAGTTTCCACGATGCAATTTGATCCGGTTTTCTCGATGGTAAACATCAGCACACCAGTTCCTGAAGGCAATCAGCCTCTCCGTCAATCGGAACAAACCGAAGCGGTACCAGAGCAGGTGGAGCAGCAGATTGATCAAACGCTATCTATAGATGAAGTACGGGATGCTTTCTCAAGCGCTCTGCCACAGCCAAACGCTCAGCCAACCTATGTTCCATCGGGTGGAAATGTTACAGCTGATCCTGTAATTGCTCCTCAACCAGCGCCAGTTCCGGACCCCCAGGTTTCACAGCCTGCTCCAGAAATACCCGCACCGGCTGAGGCTACTTCCAAACCAGTGGATCAAATGAGCATGGACGAAGCTAGGGCTCACTATCTTGATGTATATAACAAGCTCAAAGAAGCCCTCAAAGGCAGTGATAATCAGCTCAAGAAAGACCTTCAAAATGAATATCGAGCTGCGTTGAATCGATATAATCAACTGCGCAATCAATGATAGATTGGTTCAATCCAGGTAGGCCCGGTTAGCGGGACCGGAATGCGAAAATTTTGCGTGTTCGGAGTTTTTCCTGATCAAGAGCGTATTCGTCTCTTCCGATTTGAGAATGATGAGCCTGGTTTATTTTGAAATGACAGTCTCTTGAACAAGCATCAATCCTTGATTCTACAGAGTCAAATGAGGGATGGGAAAAACTAAGATTCTCAGGGTTCTGCAATTCACAATGATAAACCGGTTCTCCTTGCCAAAAGTAATGTACGGGCTGCTTTTGAAAACAAGGGACTGATTTTAAAATCTCATGTAGTTTGACAAGACGGGCTTTCTTGGACTGGCGTTTCCCGTCAACTTGATCCACTTTTTGCAGTGTCTGGTTCCAGAAAAGAATCTGGGTGAAGTGGTTCACCAGGACTTTTTCTTTCATTGCGGTCTCTTTCAGACGTTCGAAAAGCAGTGGAGAGTCACTCGTGAGAGGCTTACCCCCAAATTTTTCTTGAATATCTCGAAACCGGCTGACATGGTCCGGAGTCTCTGTTCCATAAAGATGGAGCATGATCCTGTCAACACGCTGCTGGATTTTTACGTATTCCAGGATTCTCATGATTTCATCCTGGTTTTCTTCCAGGATATGGGTGTAAAAACAGCAGCTAGTAGATGCTCCGGCGCACTTAAGCTGCTCAAAACAATCCAAGATCATTTTAAGAGTTTCCCCGGGACGAATTTTCTCCTGGGTCTCTGGAATCAGGGATTCAAGCCAGAACCCAAGTAGATCAAGCTTAGTGGAAGCCAGTTCTACCAGATTCACTTCCCTGAGCAGGGAAGCATTTGTACAAAGGTAGGTTTGCAGATTTCTTTCTTTGCATTCTTCTACAAAGGGACGGAGTTGAGGAGACTTCAAAGAAGAGGCACTAAAATTTACTTTGGAAATTCCTGGGAAACGGGCTAGGAGGTCTTCAAACCAGGGTAGAAGTGGGTCCTCAAGATTATTTAAAGTATCCAGGTCTATGTGAAGTTGCTGAGCCGCGCAAAACATAAGTCTCTGAGATTAAGTTCAGATTCCGACTGGGTCCGGAATACCAGGAACTCCAGAAGAGATTCGGTTTTCTTCCAACCATAAATCATGGATGGAACGGTATCGCTCTATCTTTCTTGGTTGCTCCATTGGAAGTTGGAAATATCGAGTGACTTCTTCAGTAAGTATTTGTGCATATTCTTCAGATGCAAAGAACTCCCAGCATTTTTTCTCAAATTCTTTCCCTAGCGACATCTCTACAAACTGATGAAACTCCTGTGTACTAAAGTGTCTGTCCGCCAATTCTTCGTAGCGCCTGAGCTTCTCTTGATAGTTCCATCCATGCAGCTTGCTGTCCTCTACCACTTGGAAGTAATCCTCCCAATCGTGGCCAAAAATCTTCTTCTTGCGGTTCGTGCAAACTGTAAATAGGAGCCAGCGAACTGTACAGAGTATCAATTCGGGGAAATAATAATGAAGAGAAACTAGTGAAGAGTCAGGATAAGCATTGGCAAAGTCAATGGGATGAATATCACCATTTGCCATGAGCAGAGATTCACAGGAGTTATGGTCCCATCCGTAAAAAGCATTAATCAGCTTACAGATTTGCTGAACTTCTCTTTTCTTTTCAGGTACCAGGAACTCTGACTCAACCGGTTCATCATCAGAACGCATATAGCGATCATGGGAATATTGCGCAGAAGGGTCATAATGCATAGGGATCACCTGCGGCCCCATTCCTACACAGCGTACAAACTCTTCATACCCTTCGATTGATTTTTGTAAGTTTTGAGGCTTGGGTCCCGAACGTTTATAGGCTTCAACCAACTCTTCGAGGCTTTCCACCTTTTGAACACCAATCCATCCCCCTCCATCCTGTGGTTTCAAATAGGCTGGATATCCTACCTCCTCACCAATCTCCCTTAGATTGAACATCTCATATTCGGTGAATACGAGATCTGGAGAAACCTTGGCCGAATGTTCCAGTTCCGAATTATCCTCCTGTGGAATGGCAAAGGTTTTGGGTATTTTTAATCCCAGCTCAAACATATGCCCATAAGATGTATTCTTATTGATGGCAAAAAAGGAACTCATGTCATTGAGCAAATAAGCCTGATGAGAAACCCTTTGGAAGAAACTATTGTGGTAGGGATTCCAATGCGCTCCCCGGTTGAGAATCGCGTGACAGGTTGTTCTGGCCAGAAGTGTATTATAGGGTCTACACATGATCCGGCGTGTCTTCACACGGTGCAATTGACCGCCAAATTCAATTTCCGGATTCAGATGTTCAATGATCTGTTCCAGGGTCTGTGGAAATGAAAACGCGTTGGGATCCATGATCCCAATGGTTTTTTCAACAATTTCCATGGTCTACTCTATCCTGACTCAACCAGACTCTTCCCGATCGAAGTAATCATCTTCATAGCCTTCTTCAAATTCGTCGAGAACTTCAGGGTCTTCAAAAGCAGGTTCAACTTCGACAGTAACTCCCACCTCTTCAATTTGTTCCTGAATAAAATTCCCAACCACGGCACTTA
>Ga0257123_1000396_pt1 | contig 36187 bp, 30 predicted proteins | sample SI106_135metaG_FD_190185 | JGI IMG/M metagenome (GOLD analysis project Ga0257123, IMG submission 190185) | Marine microbial communities from Saanich Inlet, British Columbia, Canada - SI106_135 | ecosystem: Environmental > Aquatic > Marine > Inlet | place: Canada: British Columbia | collected...
CAAAAATTGTTAGGCATATTGCATACTTTTTTAAAGTATTAAATAGAGGAAGACGAGCAGATATTATTTATGCGCAAGATCCTGTAAGTGTCGGTCTACCGGCTGCACTCGCTTCTTATGTTTTGCGAAAGAAGTTCATACTTAAAGTTGTGGGGGACTATGCATGGGAGCAGATGCATGTTGCCATGCCTGCCGGCAGGCAGGAAGGGAGTGATTTTATAACTCCAGAAGAATTCCAAAGTGGAAAGTATGATTTTAAGACAGAAGTAAGAAGAAGGGTTGAAAGACGGGTTGCAAAGAAGGCTAATAAAGTAATAGTACCTAGTGAGTACTTAAAAAAGATTGTTTCAATGTGGGGAATAGAAAAGAATAATATAGAAGTTATTTTTAATGGAATAAATTTAGATAAAGACCATGGAAATAAAGAAACATTACGAAAACTACTTCAGTTTGAAGGAGATTTGATTATAACTGCTGGAAGACTTGTCCCGTGGAAAGGCTTTGATACTTTAATAAAGATTTTCCCTGAGATAAAAAAGAAATTTAAAGATGCTAAACTTATAATAATCGGTTCTGGTCCACAGATGAATCAATTACAAAATCTTATAGATGAAAAAGGTTTAGAGGGCGATATTGCATTAACAGGCGCACTCGCAAAAGATTTAGTCTTACGGTATAAGAGAGCGTCAGATGTGTTTGTATTAAATACTGCTTATGAAGGATTGTCGCATCATATATTAGAGGCGATGGATATAGGTATACCTATAGTTACAACAAATGTTGGTGGTAATCCAGAGCTTATTAAAGATGGAGAAAATGGCTTACTTACAGGCTTTAATGACGAAAAAGGATTAACAGAGTTAATTATAAAGCTTCTTGGTAACAGAGAGTACGCAGATAGTCTTGCCGTAGAATCAAAGAAAAAAATACAAGAATTTAGCGAAGAAAAAATGGTAAAAAATACAGCAAGTATGTTAAAAGCGATATGAAAGTCTTAATGCTCAGTATAGACAAAAAAATATTTGATGAGGGGAGTGACGTGCAAAACCGTATGATAGAATACGGACAACTTTTTGACGAACTTCATATTGTTGTATATACAAAAAAAGGATTTAAAGATTCTAAAATATCTCCAAATGTATTTCTCTATCCAACTAATACAGGGTTTAAGCCAATGTATTTTTCAGGTGCGTATAAAATCTCTAAAGAAATTATTAGAAAACACAATATTGATATAATTACCTCCCAAGAGGCTTTCACAAATAAAGTAGCTATAAAATTAAAGAAAAAATTCAAAGACATAAAGCTACAAGTTCAAATCCATACAGACTTTTTGTCTGAAAGGTTTAAAAAAGAATCTTTTAAGAATCTTCTTAAGTATAAAGGGTACGTGAGAGGTGTAAAAATTGCAGACTGTGTCCGCGTTGTGTCAGAAAGCATGAAAGATAAATTAATAAAGTATTTCGGTATAGATGACGCAAGGATTTTTGTATTACCAATATTTGTAGATACAGAAAAGATAAAAAATGCTCCAGTTACAGTAGATTTATATAAAAAGTATCCACAGTTTGAAAAAATCATCCTTATGGTGTCTAGGTTAGAAAAAGAGAAAAATATTCCACTTGCTATATCTGCTATGAAAGATATGACAAAGAAATATCCAAAAATAGGACTTGTGATAGTGGGAAGTGGAAGTGAGAAAAAGAATTTAAAATTAAACAATAATGTTGTCTTAGATGGTTGGCGGGATAAAGAGACTATTTATTCATACTATAAATCTGCAGATTTGCTTTTAGTTACTTCAGATTATGAAGGTTATGGGCTTACTATAATAGAAGCGCTTGCTTCAGGTCTACCTGTCCTTTCTACGGATGTAGGCATTGCTCGTGAAGCAGGTGCATGTATTACAAATCGTAACAATATAGCTAATGATATAGTTAAATATATAGAAAGTAGCTCACAGATGGCAGAATTAGCTAATTATCCATATAAAAACAAAGCTGATTATCTAAATAAATTTAAACAATCGTTTATATGCGCCTTTTAATAGTTACTCAAAAAGTTGATAAAAATGACGATATTCTAGGGTTCTTTCACCGATGGATTTTAGAATTTGCTAAGCATTATGAATTTGTAACAGTTATTGCTCTGCAGGTTGGTGAATATGATCTGCCAGAAAATGTAAAAGTGCTTTCACTTGGGAAGGAAAAAGATGTGTCAAAAGTTGGTTATATATTTAACTTTTACAAGCATATCTGGAATGAAAGAAAAAATTACGATGCAGTGTTTGTGCATATGAATCAAGAGTATGTACTGCTTGGGTGGAAGCTTTGGAAGTTATGGGGTAAGAGAATATTTTTATGGAGAAACCATGCTAAGGGTAATTTTTTAACAAGACTTTCGGTATTCTTTTCCAATAAAGTATTTTGTACATCCAAGCAGTCTTTTACAGCTAGGTTTAAAAAAACAAAGATTATGCCAGTAGGGATAGATACTGATTTTTTCAAATCAGATTCTTCTATAAACAAAAAGCCTAATTCAATATTATTTTTAGGGCGCTTAGATCCGGTCAAGAATGTTGACGTTTTTATTGAAGCGCTTAGAAGACTTAAGGGTGCTGGCGTAGAATTCTCTGCGACTATAGCAGGCAATGCGTCTAGTAAAAATATAGGGTATGAGAAGGTGATTCGTGATAAAGTATTAACATATGGTTTATGGGGTATGGTCGCGTTTACAGGCGCTGTGACCCAAATAGGGGCGCTTAAGCTCTATAGAGAGCATGAACTCTATGTAAACCTGACGCAGTCAGGCAGTATGGATAAGACGATTTTTGAGGCAATGGCGAGTAGTATGACGCCGTTAGTTCATAATGCAGGATTAAAAGAATCGTTAGGACAAGAGCTCATATTAATAAAATTAAATGCTGATTATATTGCTGATAAGCTTAGTCAAGTTTTAAGAGAGAAAAAAGATAAAAATTTTAGAGATTTAATTGTAGAAGAACACAGTCTTAAAAAACTTATAGACAATCTTCTTAAAGAAATAAAATAAAAATGTATGGCTCTTGATTACAAGAAATTAAAAATCCCTGATCTGATACTCATCCAGCCGAAAGTGCTTAATGATGATCGTGGTTTTTTCCTAGAAAAGTATAAACAAAGTGACTTTGAAGAGATTGGTTTGCCAGTTTTTAGGCAAGATAATTATTCTTTTTCTAAGAAGGGGGTGATTCGAGGTTTGCATTACCAGCTTCCACCATGTGCCCAAGGAAAGCTAGTGTCAGTAATGAAGGGTAAGGTTTGGGACGTGGCAGTAGATATAAGAAAAGATTCTAAGACTTTTGGTCAATGGGTCGGTGTGGAGCTGAGTGAAGAAAACAATCTTTCTTTCTATATTCCCCCGGGTTTTGCTCATGGTTTCTCGGTCTTGTCTGAAGAGGCTCACTTTTTTTATAAATGTACCTCTGAGTATTCCAAACTACATGAAAGGGGTTTGCGCTTTGATGATAATGATTTAAATATAGATTGGAAAGTAAGTAATCCAATAATATCTTCAAAAGATGAGGAATACCCCGGAATAAAAGATATTGAGACGTTTGAATAGATAAAATTTATTATGCATACACGTAAAAAAATAGTCTTCGCTATTAACAACCTAGGTATGGGTGGAGCAGAAAATATGCTGGTTGAACAAGTAAGGTGTGTAGACCGAGACCTTTTCGATCCATATGTTATTACTCTTTTAAAAAACCAGAAGGTGAACGTTATAGACAAGCTTCCTAAAGATATAAAATTTATACAGTTTGATTTTACTAGTATATTTAGTTTGTATGCCCTGTATAAACTATGGGCTTTTTTAAGGCGAGAAAAGATTGATGCAATTATCACTAATTTGTTTGATACAAACCTATTGGGTAGGGTAGCAGCTATATTGGCTCGGGTGCCAGTGATTATATCTTATGAACTCAACGTTGATGTGCTTAAGAAAAGCTGGCAAACTAAAATCGATAGATTTCTGGCACATTTTACAAAAAAGATTCTCGTTAGCTCAAATGAAGTATTAGATTTTACATCAAAACAACAGCGTATACCGAAAAGCAAGTTTCTCTTAAATTTTAATTCCATCCCTCTTAAATTAGGAGAAATTAAGAAAAATCGTAATCAAGTTCTTCTTAAGTATGGTTTACCAGAAGGTCAAACATATATTGTTACAGCTGGAAGTTTGACTCCACAGAAAGGTCATGTACATTTAATTGATGCAGTTTCTCAGATGAAAGAGCAGGGAGTGACTGGTTTTAAGATTTTAATTTTTGGTCGTGGAGCATTAAAAGACAAGACATTAAGTCAAATTCAAAGATTAGGCTTAACTGATGATATAAAATTAATGGGAATTGCACCGGTTGAAGATATTATGGCAATAAGTGATATCTTTACGCTACCATCTTTATGGGAAGGCTTGTCTATAGCGCTCTTACAGGCTATGGACGCCGTATGTCCGATTGTAGCAACAAAAGTAAGCGGAACTAATGAAGTCATTAAGGACGAAGTTAGCGGTCTTTTGGTTGAGCCAAAAGACCCATCTTCATTGAGTATGGCCTTTCAACGTCTACTAAATGACAATGAATTAAAGCGAAAGTTGGCCAATGAAGCCAAAGAAACGGTTAAGAAGTTTTCTATAGAGAAAAATGTTAAAGTGATAGAGAATCTGATTTTATCAGATTAATAATTATGGCTTTAAATAAAAATATTTTTAATAATAAAAAGGTATTAATCACAGGCGGAGCAGGTTTTATCGGTAGTTCATTAGCGCACGTACTAGTTGGATTTGGAGCTGAGGTGACGATCTTAGATGCCATGCTTCCTCTTTATGGTGGAAACCTTTTTAACCTTGATGGAATTAAAGAAAAAATAAAATTTATCACTGGTGATATTAGAGATAAAGATTTGATGCTTAAAATAGTCGTTGGGCAAGATTATATTTTTAATTTAGCAGCCCAAGTGAGTTATATTGATTCAAAAAGTGAACCTTTCCTTGATTTAGATATAAATTGTCTCGGGCATATGACAGTACTAGAAGCTATTAGAGAGATGGCTCCAAATGCACGAGTTATTTTTTCTTCTTCGCGTATGGTTTACGGTAAGATTCACACAACTCCGGTTAGAGAAGATCATTCTACTGAGCCATTGTCTCTGTATGGGATTCATAAATTAACTGCCGAAAAATACTATCGTTACTATCACGATATGTTTGGTCTAGATACGCTTGTGGTAAGGATTCCAAACCCTTATGGTCCAAGACAGCAAATGAAGCATAATAAATATTCTATTGTTGGTTGGTTTTTACGCCAAGCCCTTAATGAAGAAACAATAACCATTTTTGGCGAGGGTGCTCAAGAAAGAGATTATTTATATATTGATGATGTTGTGGACGGACTTCTTCGTGTAGCAGAAAAGGGGCTTGCAGGGGAGGTGTACAATCTAGGTATAGAAGAGAGGGTTACATTGGTTGAGATGATAGACGTGGTCTTAAAAGAGGTTGGAACGGGGAATAAAGAGCATATTCCTTGGCCAGAAAATTATGAGAAAAATGAAACAGGTGGTTATATTGCTGATACTTCCAAGGTTGAACGTGGTACAGGCTGGAAGGCAACAACTCCTCTTAAAGAGGGTGTTAAGCGTATGGTGGCATACTATAGAAACTATAAGGAGCACTATATAGATTAATTACCTAAATATATGATTGGTAAAACAAACTGGACACAATATTTGCATGCGATACGTAAACGAGAAATTAACTTAGTTTTTTCTTTGCTGCCACAAAAACACTTTGTTTCCGGCTTGGAGGTTGGCACTGGCGATGGTTACCAAACAACACTTTTAGCTCCTCATATAGATAAATTTATTTCATCTGATTTAAACTTCAAACGAATAAAAGATTCGTTAAAAGTTCGTAATGTTACCTATAAAACTATTGATGCTGATGGGGTAGACGGAGTGTTTGAAGACGAGGCATTTGATTTTATCTTTTCTTCAAATGTGCTTGAACATATGCGTGATCCATATAAATTCTTAACTGCCACACAGCACCAACTTACTGATGATGGATATGCTGTTCATATTGTTCCAAGTCGTCATATAAAAATATTTTATCTAGCACTCTATTATCCACATATGGTTTTACTTGCTACGGATAGGATTTTAGGAAAGCTAAAAGGAGAAGCTTTCTTTAAAGGTTCTAATATTAATCTTGAGAATAATATTAATACTGGAGATCAAGCTCAAAAACCTCCATCCCGATTAAAGAAGTTTTTATTTCCATCACCACATGGGAATTATTCTGGACACATACAAGAATTCACTCGCTATGGTAAGAGTAGTTGGGAGAGAACTTTTAGGGAGGCTGGGTATTCAACGGTCGCTTATGCAAAAGGTCCAGCATTCTCAGGTTATGGCTTTAGTTTTGTATTTGTTGGGAGAATGCTGGAATACTTTGGAGTATCGTCTGAGCATATTTTTATCCTTAAGAAAATGTCCAAATTTGAGCTGGAAGCCAGAGCTTACACAGAAAACTTTTTATCTCGAGGGAGTTCTTATGAAAAAGAAAAGTTTGTTCAGGATTGGATAAAAAAGGAAGAAAACGCAAAGACTTTCACTAAAGATTTTATAGACGCTGTCGGTGATCCGCGTGGTAAAAAAGTTCTTGATATTGGATTTGGTAATGGAATTATCTTATTAGAATTTGCTCGTGCAGGTGCAATAGCTTATGGACTAGAGACTGAGAGTGCGCTTCAGGACTTTGCGACGCGACGCTTTGAAGATAATAGTCTTTCATCGACATTATCTATATATGACGGCAAGTCATTCCCATTCCCTGACAATACTCTTGATTATGCTTATTCTACAAGCGTACTTGAACATATGTCATATCCAGAAGACGTTGTCTCTGAGATTGCACGTGTGCTTGTCCCAGGGGGTAAGCTGTATCTTTCTTTTCCTAATAAATACGCAATAAAAGAAAGCCATACAGGGCTATGGTTTATTAGTTGGTTACCACGACCCATTACTCAGTATGTATTAAAGCTATTCAGATCAAGTCCACTTGAAGATTGGAATCTGCATTTTATAAGTTATTTCTCTATGAAAAAAATGGCAAAAAAGGCGGGACTTCAAATAGTGTATAGCACTGATAGTCCATCACGTATTAAACGATATATAAAGAAGACTCTTGCATTTTGTGGTGTGCATCATGGGGTCTTTCTTAGGACAATTATTATTGTTTTAGAGAAACCAAAAAATTAGTAATTTGACTTATCTCTTAAAAAATGATACAATATGTTAACTTTAATAAATTAAATATGAGAAAAGATAAAACTGAATCCGTATCAATCATCTTACCTTGTATAGGGAGTGATGCACGCTTAAAACTTCCTTACTCTCAAGAACTCACAAGAATTGATGAGGATATGAGTATTGTTGATTACTCATTCCGTCATATTTTGGCAAGTCGTGTAAAACTACGGGTTATTGTAATCATCGGACCTCACAAATTTGATACGGTTCGTTATTTGTATGAAAAATATAATGACAAAGTTGATTTAATTTTTATTTCCCAAAAAGCTAAAGACAAAGAGGTTGTTGGTGCCATTAGGTCGGTTGAACATTTACTTAGTGGCAAAAATATTCTTCTCATGCCAGACGCTATTATTGAATATAAAGATAAAAAAGTTCCGTTGATTGATAAAATGATAGATACATTAGACCAGCAACCTTTTGTTTTTGCACATAAAGAAGAAAGTTCAGTAACACGATTAAGATCATTTGGTGCTCTGAATATTGAAAACGGTCAGGTGTTTGCTTATGAAGATAAGCCTGTTAAAAATGTTAAAAAGTACAATGCATTTTGGGTATCATTTGGATTCAAAAAGGAGGCTTTTGATGAAGTGATCTCAGTCATTGAACAAAGTACGCTTAAAAAAGCCAGCTTCAAAAAGACGTTTCAAAAATCTATTATCTATAAATCATTGTCCATTGTAGTTAGTGAATACATTAAGATCAACACTTGGACTAATTTTAATGCCTATATTATGAAGCAGTACTTAGAGCGCTCAGGTGTTGATCCGCAATTTCTTAAGGCTAATAAATAATGTTAAAAGATACGATTATTGTAGATATAGATGGTTGTTTGAATCATTATCCAGATCCCTTAAAAATGTGGGCTGAAGTATTCTTGAATCTAGATCAAGCAGAATCAAGGCAAGCGATTGAAAAAAAGAATGATTTTGAACTTTTAAAAAAAACATATCGTCAAAGTAATATACTTAAATACTTATTACCGAAAGGTGGAGCTAAAGAAGTGCTTGGTGATTTTAAAAAAAATGGTTATTTTATTACTCTATTAACTTTACGTAATCCAAATAAGAATCCTCAAATAAAAACTATAACCGAGAATTGGTTGCATAAGTATAATATCCCATATGACTCCATTGTTTATACGAAAGATAAAAATGCATATATTAAGAAAAATGAGAGTAAAGTTATTATGGTTGTTGAAGATGAATCTGAGCCTCTCAATTCATTTAAAAAACTAAAGACTGAAGTAATTGTGTTTAAAAATGACCTTAATAAGAATATACAACAACCACACTTTCACACAGTATCTTCATGGAAAGAAATTAGTAGTTTGTCTAAACATTTTATGGTTAAAAGAAATTATGAATAGAAAAAAACCAATAAATCTCCGGCTACTTTATCTGTATGCTGGGGCAAGGCAAAAACAATATGAAGATTATAAAAAGGGTGATGCACCTGATATGTATCTTGTTGGTTTAAACTACATGAAAGACAGCGGTATCGATGCAACCTTCTTTGAAAATCGACTTACCGAATTCTTACGAAAAATTTCTTTTAACATAATACAATTACCTGTATTATTTCGACTTAGGTCGTGCGACGTAATCTTTTCTGGTTCAGGACTCCTTACTTTGTTTATTGTTAAATATATTCTCCGTATAAAGAATCCGAAATGGGTAATTTACAATACTTATTTATCAAATCTTCTAAAGCGAAACAAAAAAGGATTTAAAGCTTGGATGATTAGAAAAGCCATTTTTTCAGCAGATGCAATTATTTCACCATCCTTAGCACAGCACGAATTTCTAAAGGATGCCGGTCTTTCAGATGAGAAGAATTACTACGTGCCTTATGGTGTTGATTATAATTTCTATAATAAGAAGGTCTCAGTACCAGAGGAAGTATCCGGGCGATATATTTTCGCTGCTGGTCGTGATGTCGGGCGAGACTTTAAGACATTAGTTGAAGCTGTTAAAGACTCGCCGGTTAAATTACATATAGCTACATTTCCAAGAAATCTTACAAAAGTCGGAGAATTGCCACCGAATGTAACTACATCTTTTTATGTTCCAGCTAAAATACCGGCATTAATTCAGAATTCAGAATTTGTAGTGATTCCTACAATTCCAGAAAAAAAGAATGCTGGTTCAGATTGTTCAGGGCAATATTTCCTTCTAGGGTCAATGTCTTGTGCAAAAGCAGTAATTACTTCTGCAAGAGCCACATTAGCTGACTATTTTACTGCAGATAAGCACGGTCTTGTCGTTACGCCTGAAAATGTAGCAGAACTTAGAGAGGCGATTATGCTATTATGGGATAACCCTGGGAAGGCTAAGGCTGTGGGTGATGTTGCTCAACAACAGGTCAGAGATAATTTTACAATGGAGATTTTCTCAAAAAAATTAGCTAAGATCTTTCATGAAGTAAGTGCTAAGTAACTATTAGGGCTATTTACTAGTTAAAATAACAGCAAGATTTATGAATCAGATAACAAATATAGCAAATAATTTTCTAAAAAAGGGAGGTAGTATTCTAGAGCTAGGCACTGGAGAAGGTGACCTTATAAACGAAATAGCGGGTAGTAATGATGATTTAGCGCGGATTGTGGCTGTTGACTATTTTAATGAGCCTAAAAATTTAAATAAGAAAATTGAATTTATAAAACAAGATATAGAAAATCTAAATATAGATGGGCATTTTGATATTGTTATTATGAATCATGTTTTAGAGCATGTTAAAAACCCACTTGGCCTGGTTGAAGAGATAAAAAAGATCTTAAACAAAAATGGTCGTATATTGATAGTCGTACCAAATAGACGTGGCTTTGGAAATGAAGCAAAAGTCTATATGCCTGAGCACGGTAAACATTATTTTCTATGGGACAAAGAAAGTATGGAATATAGTCTAGAGAGATTAGGATTTGTTTGTAGATTTTATAATTTATATTTTGCCGGAAGTCATAATATATTTCTTAAGTACTTGCCGATGATATTTAGAGTTCAGAATCCAAATTTGATTTGTATGGCTATGTTAGATATTGAATAGTAAATTTATGTCTGAGCTTTTAACTACAACTAATTTTAAAACTAAAGAAGGTATCCCTCTTTTTGCAGAAGATTGTTATTGGGGTAAATCTCCGAAGGAGGAGCTAGAAAAAGCTCTTATGGTTTTAGAGGAGAAAGGCTGGGAGGAGTTCAAAGCTCTATATCAAAGTAAGTTTGACTTTACGTTTGAAGAGGGCAGAGCTGATTGGCGTTTCCCTATACCTATTTCTAAAGATTCTGTGGTATTAGATATTGGAGCTGGAATGGGGCGTAGTAGTATTCCTTTGGCTCGAGTGGCAGGGAAAGTGGTTTCTGTTGATCATTCATATCTCCGAATGAAGTTTCTTAAGAAGAGAGCTGAAAAAGAAAATCTAAAAAACATAGAAGTATACGTAGGAGATATCTTTGACTTACCGTTTAAAAAAGAAAGTTTTGATTTGATTGTAATGAATGGGCTACTTGAATGGGTTGGTGTAACTGATCGTTATAGTCACCCCAAAGATGCACAGATTGCCAGCCTAAAGGTTTGTAAAAGTTTGCTGAAAAAGGGAGGACATTTATATATAGGTATTGAGAATCGTTTTGCTGCTTCCTACTTGAAAGGTACTGATCATAGTGGTTTGCGATTTACTAGTTATATGCCACGTTTTATAGCAAATTGGTATACTTTACTTAGAAAAGGTAAGCGATACGACACTTATACTTATAATGTAGGTGGCTATCAAAAGCTTCTACATGAAGCTGGTTTTGGTGATGCAGATTTTCGTCTAGTTTATCCCGGATATAATAATCCAAGAATAACCATTCCTTATAATAATCTGAATATGTTAGCGTATGTTATACATGGACTTATGCCAGAAAATACGTGGCGTCGCAAGATAGTCAAGAGTTTTATTGTAATACGTCCGTTGCTTTGGTTATACAGAAAATTATTTTTTAGTTTTAATATTATTGTCAAAAAATGATGCAATTAATACACAAAACAATAGTAGATAAACTACCGGATCTTATTAATGGTGCTGGTGAGTCTTTAGAGCTGCTGAAATATAGCACTCCTACTTCTGGTAAGAGTCTCAATGATAAAGTTATATTTTTCGTATTTAAACCTAGAGAGAAGGTGCCATTTCTATGTGTAAAGACAGTAAGAAGTTATGATGCAAGAGAAATTATAATACGAAATTTTGATAATTTAAAAAAAATAAATACACTGACTGCCTCAAGTCCATATTTTGATTTATTTGCGCAGGCACTTTATTTGCATGACGATGGAGAAAATATTTTCAGTATTGAAACTATATGTCCTGGCAAAAGGATAAAATTAAATAAAAAGAAGCTAAGCTTTGTGGTAGCAGAATATATTGGCTTTCAAGAATATTTAGCTAAAAACAGCAGTGAATCCGTTAGTGATATAAAAGATTTCGTAAAAGAAATAATATCTAAGTCCAAGTTGAAAGAATTAGATCAACAAAAACTTTTGCAATTTACAGAAACACTTCCACTTGATAATGTGAAACTGCCGAGACTAATTCAGCATGGAGATGTAACAGAAGATAATATACTACTATCTAAAAAGAGACTATGTATTATAGACTATGACTTTGTCGGTGTTACTGACCTCCCAGGGTTTGATTTGTTTGGTCTGTTTAGCCGTTTCAATCAGTCTGAGGTAAAAGAGCTGTGTTATAAATATTTTCCGAAATATTTCTCAAGAATTGATGTAGACGTAGAGAGCAATAAGTACAAGGGATTGTTGTTTTTATATTTTCTTATAGAGCGTATATTACGAAAACCTCACCCTCTAGAAAATGAGTCGGCTGAAAAGATTATCTCTGATTTTAAAGATATGACAATATGATAAATATTCTTTATATATCACGAATAAATCTCTTGTCTGGTAGGACAAATGTATATAATCTTGCAAAGACTTGTGAAGCGCTCAATTCGCAGGAAGACGTTAATGTAGAGCTTATTACCACAGATCAGAATAACGACGTAGGTGTTTTCTTCCAAAAGATGGCTATACACCAGCCTTTTAAGGTTATTTGTTTGGGAGTAACCAATACTCTGTCTAGTAATGGAGGAAAGAAATGGTATGAACTTTTCAGGTTTTTGTATGCAAACTTTCGCCTCGTAACATTCCTTTCTATACGTTCTGGTAAATTTGACGCAGTTTACTGCAGGGACGATTCTCTTTTTCCTACGATGTTTTGGGCTAAGAGCATCTTAAGAAAAAAGATTTTTTTTGAAACGCATGCAGTTTTAGAAAAAAAACGACGGCAAATAATGAATGCAGCTACAGTACGACTTGCAAATGGTGTGATCGCGATTAGCTCTGGACTCAAAGAGTATTATAGTAGTTCAAACAAGAACATCCTTCTTTCATTGTGTAGTGCAGCTGAAGATTCGTGGTTTGATCACGCTGTGGACAAAAAAGTATTTCGGAAAGAGTTGAATTTACCCGAAGATGCTTTTCTTGTAGGTTATACAGGAGTTGTTGGGGCTAATCCTAATAATGATTATTATGAGGTGGATGATATTGTAAAGAGTCTTGTGTCCATGCCGAAGGAAGTAAAATGTGTGATTGTCGGCGAACTGAATGGTAATGCCAACTGGCTTCGTGACATCGCTAAAGAAAATGGTGTTGAAGATCGAGTTATTATTGCACTATGGCAAGAAAGAAGTAAAATACCCAAATACCTCCAAGCATTTGATGTTAATCTGATCCCTAAACGAAAAAAAGATTTGATAGGAGATTCTCCTGCAAAAATGTTTCCTGCTCTAGCTAGCCGTCGGCCAATTATTGCTGGGCACGCCGAAAGTATTGAAGAGGTTTTGACGGGCGGTAAAGATGCAATTATTGTAGAGACTAACAGTCCAGATGGGTGGGCGAAAGCTATTCTAAAGATTTATAATAATCCAGAGTTAGCACAGAAAATCTCTAACCAAGCGACAATTACAAAAGGTAGTTATACATGGGAAAAACGAGGTATTGCCATTGCGGAATTTGTAAGAAAGATAATAAAAATATAATGAGACTTCTAGAAAGAATTAATAGAATATTGTTAATAGTCCGCTGTATAATCAGGGGGATTTTTTATGGCGTGGCAAATAGAGTTCCTAAGAATATTTCTACTGTTATGGTAGTTCCAACTGGCAAGTTAGGTGACGTGGTATGTGCCACACCAGTGCTTCATGCGATTAGAACTTATTTACCAAAAGTGCGTATTATTGTGGCTGGAAATACTAAGCTTCATCGTGCTCTTCTGTCTAATAGTGGCTTAGTTGATGATTATATTGATCTTGAAGAAAATGGAGCGGTAGCGCGGATCAAAGAATATAATGCCGGTGCTGCTTTGGTAACAGGACCATCATTTACTGCAACAGCACTTATGTACCTTTCGGGTATTCCTTTGGTTGTTGCAGCAAGAGTAGAGGGTGGATTTTCTCCTTCTGAAACACGACCATATAAGATTCTAAAAAAGTTCATTACAACTTTTCCATATCGTATGGGTGAATACGCTCCACGTGAGCGATTGAAAGTACTTGAATCTCTTAATATTTTTACAGAAGATACGACTAAACATCTTGCGTTTTCATCTGAAGCTAATAATAAAGCTCAAGAATTATTTGGTCAGTATAAAGACAGGATTCTTATAGGCATCTCACCATCTGCTGGTAATAAAATAAAAGAATGGCCAGTAGATCGCTTTGCTGAAGTGGCGAATTATATAGCGTTAAAATACAATGCAGTTATTGTGATAGTTGGAGGTCAAAATGATACAAAATATTCAGAGAAGATGAGAAGTGGTCTAAATAAAGAGATTCAATATATTGATACAACAGGGACACTTTCTATTGATGAACTGAAAGCTACTATTTCAAAACTCAATTTATTCGTATCTGTAGATACTGGCCCGATTTACATTGCAGAAGCATTTAATGTACCAACTGTTGATATTGTGGGTCCTATGGATGAAAGAGAACAGCCGCCTATTGGTAAGTTACATAAGATAGTAGTTACTCCTCGCAAGAAGCCAGAATTACATATTTTAAATGCACGTATGTATAATAAAAAAGAAGCTCGACGACAAACACTTTCTGTATCTACTCAAGATGTGATAGACGAGATAGATGGATTAATAGATGTTATTTAATTATTTTCAGATTTATTTTTATTTTGTAAGACTTTAGCTTTTTTTATTAATACAAGATTTCTTGCATAAATCATAAGCGCAAGTGCTTGCCCTGACATAAATACAATATCTCTAATGTGTATTGCATATATAAATATTATTATTGCACCAGCAATAGAAAAATACCAAAACTGAATCGGTATTATACTTTCTCCTTTTTTTTCAGAGTGTATCCATTGGATTACAAATCTCATGAAAAAAAGAAACTGTCCGAAGAATCCAAGTATGAGCCAAAAATTTAAATTTATACCAAACATATTTGTTTATATACATATAGTACCTTCTACGATGTATTTTTTCCAGTAATATAGTATATTCACAAAATTATGATAATATCATTCCTATGAGTCTATCCATAATTATTCCAGTATATAATGAACAAGACAGCGTTGCAGTGCTTCACGCTGAGTTGTTTGGCGTCTTGGAGAAAATCAACAAGGAATACGAGATAATCTTTATTGATGATGGCTCAACAGATAATACTTTAGATGAGTTAAGAAAGCTTTCACCAGTTAAGGTTATCTCCTTTTCTAGAAACTTTGGTAAGTCGCAGGCTTTGCAAGCAGGTTTCCGAGTTGCCAAAGGAGATTATATTTTTACTATGGATGGAGATTTGCAGGATGACCCAAATGAGATACCGTGTTTCATTGAAAAAATGGAAAAAGATAATAGTGATCTGATTTGTGGTTGGAAAAAGCATAGACTCGATAATGCAGCAAAACGATTCGTGTCCAAAATAGCTAATGGATTGACGCGTTTTTTTACTGGAACTACTGTACACGATATGAACTGTGGTTTTAAACTTTATAATAAAGAAGTAGTTAAGACAATTGATCTTTATGGCGATATGCATCGCTATATTCCAGCACTTGTGGCAACACGTGGTTTTCGTATAGCAGAATTACCGATTAATCATAGAAAAAGAAAATTTGGTGTGTCAAAATATGGAAACTTTCGTCGTTTTTCGAAAAGTTTTTTTGACTTTGTTACCTTGCTTCTCGTTAGACGATTTATAGACAGGCCGATGCATTTTTTTGGTATAATAGGTACGATATCTTCACTTGTTGGAATTATCATTCTAACTTATCTTGCTTACATAAAACTTTTCAGCGGGGCTGTAATAGGTAGTCGCCCATTGCTACTTTTAGGTGTTCTTCTGGTTGTAATAGGTATACAACTTTTTTCCTCTGGTTTTTTGGGAGAACTTCTTATACGTCAGAATGCGAACCGAAATGTTTATACAGTGCGAGAAGAAATTGAACGAGTTTAATATTGATCAAATGACTACTGATAATTTTCGTAAACACACTACAAATAATCCATTACAAAAGTTTTTGATAAACAGATTTTTCACCCTTCTTATAAAAGAACTTAAATATATTAATCCGGATACTATATTAGATGTTGGGTGTGGCGAAGGATTTACTTTAGAAAAGATCAGAAAAAATAATATCGGAAAAGATTTAGAAGGTATTGATTTTGGACAACAAGCTGTGGATTTAGGTAAAAAGACATATCCTCATCTTAAGCTAAAGCAAGGAGATATTTATCAATTACCATATGAGAATAATTCCTTTGATTTGGTGTTGTGTTCTGAGGTATTGGAACATCTTGAATATCCTGAAAAAGCTATGAAAGAAATATATAGAGTAACAAAAAAGTATTGCGTCATCACTGTGCCAAATGAACCCTTTTTTCGGTTAGCTAACCTTTTGCGTGGGAAGAATATTTCACGGTGGGGAAATGATATTGAGCATATACAACACTGGTCAGTAAGAGGTATAATGAGTTTCGTACGGGGATATTTCAAAGTAAAAGCTGTCAGAACTTCGTTTCCATGGACGATAGTAGTTAGTGGGAAATAATATTAATTTATAGTATGAAAAAACTAAGACAATCATTATTGAATCATAAGTTGGCAATTTTGCTGGCTATAGTTATTTCTATTATCACCGCTTTTCCGCAGGTTTATTTTCGAATTGAGCATCGTAATGACGGCATTTATCAGGGTATAGAATTATTGCCAGACTCTCCGTGGTCGCCACGGGCACGTGAGGTACAAGACGGACATCCAAATTTTGGCAATATTTACAATAAAGACGGCAAGGACAATCCATACCTTTTCCAACCACTTGGGTCCATGGTAGTAGGTTACATGGGAAAGATTTTTTCTCTTGATATCAACAATACTATACTGCTGTCTCGTCTAGTTCTTCCTATTGTTACTTTTCTCTTAATCTATAGCTTTGTTTTCTTTATGTCTAGAGACAAATTTGCCGCACTTTGTAGTGCGGCGGTGTTATTGCTTGCCGATTCAGCCTTGAGTTATTTTGGTATAAAGCAACTTTTACATGGTGTGAGTGCGGATAATTTTTTGCGCATGGCTAGGCCAGTTAATCCTGCTATGATCTATATTTTCTTCTTCGGGTTCCTAACATCTTTTTGGTTGTTTTATAAAAAATTAGATCAGCGGTGGTTATATGGAATTATCAGCACGGTATTACTTGGTTTGAATTTTTATAATTATTTTTATTCATGGACGTATCTATATGCATTTGGTGGTATTTTGGTCTTAATACTTCTTATACAGAAAAAATGGAAAGAAGCATTAAAAATAACAAGCGTATTTTTAGGTGCGTTGTTGATAGCTGTTCCGTATGTTATTAATTTGTATAATGCCTCACTATTTCCCTCCTATGAGGAGGTTGGACAAAGGCTCGGTATAATTTTTACCCATGGACCATTGTTTGTTGGGTTTACAGTTATTATTGCACTAGGGGTCTTTTTGTTGGGATTCCCAAAAGAAGATAAAAAGAGATATTTTTTTGGATTAGCTTTACTTCTTACTCCTTTTATAACAATGAACCAGCAAGTTATTACTGGTAGAGTTATGCAATCTAATCACTATCATTGGTTTTTTCATAAGCCAATTGCTGTTATTTTTGTATTGATAGTAATTTTTCATTTACTCACTCTTTTTAAGTCACGTTTTTACAAAGAAATGCTAGTGACTCTAATTATTATATCGAGTGTGTTTATAGCAGTATTTACTCAAGTTTATTCCTACTCTTATGATAATCGAGATGGTGGTCAAATAGCTATTGAACGACAAAAATATGGGCCAGTTATGGAATGGTTAAATAAAAATGCTGAAAAGGAAGCTGTTGTGTTCGGAAGCAATGAGACATCACATTTAACAGTTATCTACACTCCTTTGAACGTACTTTTTCATCGAGCGCTTTGCTGTACAACACTTTCAGCCACAAAATCTCGTGTGCTTGATATATTATTTTTGTTTTATCGACTTCGTGGGGTGGAGGGAGAATCTGTTCTAGAAGTGTTTACAAATGAACGTAAGATAGTTTCCACACAGATTTATGGTATTTACTATCGAAAGCTAATGGGGTCATATGAAGCAATCCCTGATGAAAAGATTGAAGAAATAGCTGAACTCTACAAAGAAACTCTTTTTATTCCAACGTCGGAATGGTTAAGGCAAATATTGACGCAGTATGAGGTAGAGTATATTGTATGGGATAAGGAAAATGACCCAGATTGGCAGTTAGAAAAGTATTCATTTTTGAAAGAGGTGGCGGTATTTAATGATATTGTTATTTATCAATTTTATAAAGATAAATAATGAAAATTTTATTTTTACAAGATGACTTTCCACCACAGAGTTTTGGTGGAGCTGGGATTTCCACTTATGATATTGCTATCGGTATGAAAAAAGCCGGTCATGAGGTTTTTGTTATTACGACTTGCAGGAAAGAGAGTGATGTAGGGGAGTCAGATTATCATGGACTTAAGATTTTTAAAATAGCCAGCAACTATTCAGGTAGATGGCGTGCATATGTGAGTCTATATAATAGACCTGTAGTTCATAAGGTGGAAGAATTATTAAAGAAAATAAAACCAGATATAGTACACGCCAATAATATACATCTCCACATTTCATATCATTCTCTTAAGCTTGCAAAGCGGCATGCTAAAGCGGTTGTTTTTACAGCGAGGGATACTATGTCAATTTGTTATGGTAAATTACGAACAAAGCGGTATTTGGAAAATTTAGATTATCACACTACTTGGCGCGACCATATAAAGCAGGCGAAAAAAAGGTGGAATCCGTTTCGTAATTTCTTTATCCGTATGTATCTTGGATATGCAGGTCAGATTTTTTCAGTAAGCAATGCTTTAAAGAAGGCCCTTGAGCAAAATGGTATTAAAAATGTGAAAGTCATGCACACTGGAGCTGACGTGGATTTGTGGAACGTAAGCGAAGATGAAGTAACTGAATTTCAAAAACAGTATAATTTAAAAAACAAAAAGGTTGTTTTGTTTGGCGGAAGGCTAAGTGAATCCAAGGGCGGAAGGAAAGCACTTGAGGCAATGGTAGAGATAGTGAAAGATGTACCTAACGCCGTACTTTTAGTTGCAGGTAGTGTTGATGAATATGCTCACGCAATGGAAGAAGAGGCTGTCAGGTTGGGAATAGAATGTAAATTGATTTTTACTGGCTGGATTGAGCCAGGTGATATAAAATCAGCATACGCTGTAGCAAACGTGGTGTTAATACCGTCATCCTATCTAGATCCTTTTCCCAGAATTGTTATAGAAGCTATGGCATCTTCAAAGCCAGTAGTAAGTACTCGTTATGGAGGAGCATCTGAAATTGTTATTGATGGAGTTACAGGCTATATAGTGAATCCCCTTAGCTCAAAAGAAATTGCTAACAAAACCCTTATTTTGCTCAAAGACTCTAAAAAAGCAGAAGAGTTTGGCCAAGCGGGGTATGAGAGAATAAAAAATAACTTTAATTTGGAAAATATGGTGCGGGAATATATTGCTGCGTATGAAACTCTTTTAAAGAAGAAAGAGTAGTAATAGCTTGAACATTAGCTAAAAAAGAGTATAAATAGTATTATATCAGTGATATTACATGCAAAAAACTAAAAAAAATATCATAGGTATTATTCCAGCTCGTATGAGCTCAACACGCTTTCCCGGCAAAGCAATGGAGAAGATTTTAGGTATGCCAATGATTGGCCATGTATATAGTCGGTGTAAAATGAGTCCTATCTTGGATGATGTATACCTTGCTGTGTCGGGGAAAGAGATAGAGGACTATGCTGATTCAATTGGTGCAAAATGGGTCAGTGATAAAAAGATTCATCGTGGGTGCTCTAATGCTATTGCTGATGCAATGCTAGAAATAGAGAAGAGGACTGGTGAGAAGGTGGATATTGTTGTCATGATCCAGGGTGATGAACCTATGATTATTCCTGAAATGATTGATATGGCTGTAAAGCCCATGTTGGAAGATCCTTCAATAAAAGTTGTAAATCTTATGGCACCAATTAAGAGTATTGAAGAGCATGAGGATCCAAATTGTCCTAAGGTTGTGGTTGATAAAAACAATTTTGCTCTTTATTTTTCACGCGAGCCGATACCTTCAAGGAAAAAATGGTCAGGAGGCGACTATCCTATGTTTAAACAAGTTTGTGTAATACCTTTTACTAGAGATTTTCTTCTGGAATACAGTGAGTTGGAACCAACACATCTTGAAGAGGTTGAGTCAATTGATATGAATAGAATTTTAGAAAATGGAGGCAAAGTAAAAATGGTATATGAAGAATTTGAAACAAAGTGTGTAGATACGCCTGAAGATTTAGAAAAGGTTAAAGAAATGATGAAAGACGACCCTCTAATCAAAAAATATGCGAATTAAACAAGTAATAAAAAGATATTTACCAAGAAAGATTTTTTATTTTCTTAAAGAAATACTTTATCCAGAAAAAGTAGATGTTCTTGAAAATAGACTAAACTCTCTTTTTTTGACACATTATAAAAATATTGGTGCACCGAATATAAGTCAGAAGATAGCCATAAGAGACGCAGAGTTCAAAATTTATTCCAAACACGGAGGAGACGGGATATTGGCATACATCTTTTCAAAAATAGGAGCAACTAACCATACTTTTATTGAGATGGGTGTTGAGGATGGAAGAGAATGTAATACAAGCAATCTGTCATTTAATCTTGGCTGGAAAGGTTTGTTGATTGACGCTAATGAAGACTGGATAAAGTCAGCAAGAGCTTTTTATAAAGAAAAACTAGGAAGCAACGCAGATAATATTAAAATGACTGCAAATTTTGTTACAGCTGAAAATATAAATCAATTAATTACTGACAGTGGCTTTAGAGGAGAGATAGATTTACTGTCTATAGATATAGACAGTAATGATTACTGGGTTTGGAAATCAATCAATGTTATTAATCCTCGTGTGGTGGTGATGGAATACAATGCAGCCATGAGTAATGAATCAGTTACAATAAAATACGATCCAGATTTTCATTACAAAGGAACTAGTCAGAAATATCCGCTATATTTCGGTGCCTCTTTGAAAGCTTTAGTAAAATTAGGTAAAGAAAAAGGATATATTTTAGTTGGTTGTGATACACATGGTCACGACGCTTTCTTTGTAAGGAGCGATGTTGCAGAAGGAAAGTTTGTTGAGCTGTCGTCTGAAGAAGCTTTTTATCCGAATCCGTATACACTTAAGAAGTTCGGTAGTGTTGAGGAGCAATTTAAGCAAATAAGGCATTTAGATTTAATACAGATATAAGTTTATGGTTGAGACAAGTATAATAATTAGAACTTTAAACGAAGAAAAATATTTGGGAAATCTTCTTCGTGCTATAGAAAAACAGAACTATAAAAATTATGAAATTGTCGTTGTTGATTCTGGTTCAACTGACAGGACTCTTGAGATTGCTGAAAAATTTAATACTAAAATTATAAAAATAGAAGCAAGAGATTTTACTTTTGGATATGCTTTTAATGTTGGATGTAAAGCAGCTTCTGGAAAATATCTGGTTCTTGTGTCAGCACATGTTATACCTACAGATGAGAATTGGCTGGCCAATCTTTTAGCGCCCTTTGGTAATGAAAAAGTTGCGATGGTGTATGGCAGACAAATAGGTACTCCAGAGTCAAAGTTTTCTGAGAAAAGGGATTTAAAAAAGTTTTTTGGAAAATCTAAATTAGATTCCAAAGTTCCTATAGATTATGCAAACAATGCTAATTCTGTGATAAGAAAAGATTTATGGGAAGAAAAACCGTTTGATGAATATTTGTTTGGTCTAGAAGATATAGATTGGGCAAGACATATGACAAAGAATGGGTATGTTATACACTATGAACCTAGCTCTGTTATACATCATATACACGATGAGCAATGGCACCAGGTATTTAACCGTTACAGAAGAGAAGCGATAGCCGCGGTTAGGATTGGTTTAAAACATCCGCCACAAGCAAGAATCAGTGTTATGTGGTTATTTATTAATCTTGCTCGTGACCTATTTAGTTCTTTTCCAAATTTTTCTAGAAAGCGTATAGAAGAAATTGTTAGATTCAGATACTATCAATGGAAGGGAAGCGCGCATGGTTGGTTGCAGGGTAAAGATATTGATTTTGATAGAGAAAAAAATAGTGTCTTCCGTCCTGCAGAAAATAGTGCAGTGGTTATTAAACATAAACACAAAGCAGAGATAGAAGATATGCCGTTGCCTGAAATGAAGCCAGGCGACATTTTAATCAAGGTAGATTATGTGGGTGTATGCAGTACAGATTTGGAAGTACGTGAGGGTACTCTTGGTTATTATCGTGACGGAGTTGCAGATTATCCTATTGTTCCAGGTCATGAATTTTCTGGAACCATAGTTAAGATAGGGTCTAATAATAAATATCAAGAACGATTTAAAATAGGTCAGAAAGTGGTTGGAGAATGTATCCTCTCTAGAGGAGAGAATTCTAAAAGAGAGGAGGTTGGAGTAATCAATCGTAACGGTGCTTATAGTCAGTATGTAATTATGCCAGGAAACTTTATCCATAAGATTCCTGAAAACCTAGATTCAAAAAAGGCATCTTTGGCGGAGCCTTTAGCGGTAGCGTTGCGGGCTTTAAGGCGTATAAAGAGCCGATTATTTCCTGAGGCTACAGTTGCTGTTGTTGGAGCAGGTCCGATCGGTAATTTATGCGCCCAAGTACTTACTCTAGAAGGGTATAAAGTTAGTGTCTTCGATAAAAGTTCTCAGAGGTTAGAATTGTTAAAAAATAAAGTATGTTCTGTTTCAACATCTCTAGACAGTTTAGAGAGATTTGATGTAATTATTGAGGCTACTGGTTCGGAGCAAGTTTTAAAACAGATATTGAAAGATAGTGGTACAAACTCAACTGTATTATTTTTAGGTTTTCCTTATGGTAAGGTTGATTATAATTTTGAAGATTTGGTAGGGTATGAAAAAATGTTTATTGGTTCTGTGGGAGCGGAACACGAAGATTTTGTGAGAGCGTTAGATTTGTTGTCAAAACTTGATGTGTCAGAATTTATCAAAAAAATATTTCCGCTGAAAGATTTTAAAGAAGCTTGGGAAATGCATAAAGATTCCAAACATATAAAAATACTCTTAAAACCATGAAAATTATAGATATCTCTGTTTCAATTGATGACAAATTACCACTCTGGCCTGGGAGTCCTTTATTGCAGTCAAGTAAAATTCTTAGTATAGATAAAGGTGATGATGTTAATGAAACTAAAATAGATATGAGCGTACACACAGGTACACACATTGATGCACCGCTTCATTTTATTCAAAATGGTAAGTCTGCAAATAGTCTACCTCTCGATATTTTTATAGGTAAAGTTTTTGTTGCTGATGTTTCAGAAACAAAGGAAATTACAGCTGATGATATAAAAAAGTTAGACATGCCAAAAGGAACTAGTCGCATATTGTTTAAAACTTCAAATTCAAAATTATGGGAAGATGGAGTTCGTGAATTTCAAAAAGATTACGTTGGTGTTGGCGAAAGTGCTGCAGTATGGCTCGCTGATAATAATATCAAACTCGTAGGTGTTGATTATTTGTCTGTAACAAAATTTGGTAATGCCAAAGAATTGCATAAAATTTTGTTAAATAAGCAGATCGTGTTACTTGAAGGTATAAACTTGTCTAATGTTGAGTCTGGGGAGTATAAGCTTGTTTGCTTACCACTAAAGATTAAAGGAATAGAAGCATCGCCAACAAGAGCTGTGCTTATTAGTATGTAACCATATTTAACAGTATAGTGTTGTATAACAGTATATATGAAACATAAAATCCTAATATCTGCGCCATATATGCACGCAGAAAAAGAAAAGATAGAGAAAATGCTGGAAAGCTACTCTTTTGATGTGGATTGGGCTCCTGTTGAGGAAAGACTAGAGGAGAGTAATCTTCTCCCAATTATTTCAAAATATGAGGGTATTCTATGTGGTGATGATAGGATTACAGATAAAGTCATTGATGCCGCAACTGAGCTAAAAGCAATAGTAAAATGGGGGACTGGTATTGATTCTATAGATAAGGGATATGCAGAATCTAAAGGTATAAAAGTGTTTAGAACACCAGGCGCTTTTAGTGAGCCTGTATCTGACACCACGCTCGCACTTATGTTAAGTGAAGTCAGAGGGCTTTCGAAAAATGACAGTATTGTTAAAAGTGGTAGGTGGGAGAAACCGCAAGGGTATATGTTACGTGAAAAGACGGTCGGAATAATTGGGTTTGGAGACGTTGGGCAAGCGGTTGCAAAGAAGCTTATACCGTTTGGAGTCAGAGTTTTAGTAAATGATGTAAGAAAATTTGATGAAGAAACTTTAAGATCTTTTAATGTATCGCAAGTTTCAAAAGATGAAATATATAAAACTTGCGACATTATTAGTATCCATTGTGATTTAAATCCTACAAGTAAGTATGTATTAAATACAGATTCTTTTTCGAAAATGGAAAAACAACCATATATTATTAATACTGCTCGGGGTCCTCTAATCAAAGAGGGCGATCTTGTGGTGGCGCTAAATAAAGGTTTAGTATCTGGAGTGGGTATTGATGTCTTTGAACATGAACCACTGCCTAAAGATAGTCCATTAAGGTCATTGGATACTGTTGTTGCTTCGTGCCACAATTCAAACAGTAGCCCCCTGTGTTGGGATGCTGTGCATAAAAATTCACTAAAGATGATGTCAGAAGGATTAAATAATAAACAATGAAAAAATCTGTTTTAGTAATCTTTTCTGAAGATTTATCAGAAAAAAATAAAATAAAATGGGGTCAATTTAATACATTGGTTGCCCCAGAGAGATTTGAAGTGATTGCAAAAAAGTACGATCTCGTTTTTAAAAATATTAATGAGTTTGTTGATACTGGTAGTATATACGAGGCAAGTACTTTTGCCGAAGAACTTTCTCTACAGATTCTCCCCGATGGTTCTCGTATTTCAAAAGTCTTTATGTATAAAGGCTATGAATTGTGGTGGATGCATTACAATAGTCTATTTCTTTATTTTTGCCTACCTTATACTCAGTATAAGAAGCTACTCGAGTATATAAGAAATTTTCATAGCGTATATCTATATCAACCGCCGTACAAAAGTTTATTTTCATGTTATTTGCAGGCATATGAATGCGAGTTCAATCTTATTCGTAAGAAAGGTGTAAGGTCTCCAGCCATCCTTCCTTTTGGTGTATTTCTTCAGATAATTTTAACTCTTATATCAATACCTTTTCTGATGATAAATAAGTGTCATCTCATGATATTTATTGGAGATAAGTTTGATAAATCTAAAGACTATGACTTTAGGATGAAATTTATTTATGAAGAATTACGACGAAGAGGTCTTCCTTTTATTGAATTTATACGTAGCTTAGAACCATGGAGGAATGTACTACAGCATGTGTTTGTTAGAAGGCGCCCCGTTGTTTATTCTGAAGGTGTAGCTTTTGTCGGACGCTTTATAAGTATTGTTACAGGTGGACATCGTAAAGGTAAACAGAAATTTGGTACTCATACTTTCGTATCACAAACAGATCCGGATGTGCGATTTAAACTATTGGTGGCAACCCAATATCTTATCAGCGGATATGATGACGTATGGGCTATACGTATCATGAAATTGATTTTGCGGATGATAGGTGTTAGAGCTGTATATATCACAGCGGTTCTAGAACGTAATTTCCATGCTTTTTTAGGTTGTAAATTATTAAATATTCCTGTAATAGGAATACAGCATGGTGCTGCTCCTAAGGATTATTTTGTCTCTGACTTTATGTGTAAATTTGATGGAGAAAAACAACTATCCGTTGATAAATATGGATTGTGGTCAGAGTGGTGGAAAGAATATTATATTAAAAATAGTAAAGCGTATAGTAAAGATCAGCTATTTGTCTCTGGTCCAATGCGTCCACAGAAACACAGAGACGTTCTTATTGCTCGTAGGTTGCAAAAAAAGAATAGTTCAATAAAGGTACTGTTTGTCCCCGGTCAAATATCAGCACCTAAAGAAGTAATGCCTTACTTATTGGCTCTTATGGAGACAGAAGGTGTTTCTGTTTATTTAACTTTTCGTCCTTATCGTGACGCTTTCGAAAAAAAGTTGAGAGAAAGTAACCCAGGAATTATTGAGAAATTTGGTAAAGAAAAAATTCTTCGTGGCAGTATACAGGACGCAATTTCGGAATGTGATATTGTTGTTGGTTCTAATAGCACTGCTGTTTTAGAGGCGCTTTTACAGCTAAAACCTTTAGTATTTTTTGATACAAAAAAATGGGGAGATTATTTTGAGATGAAATCTTTTGAGTCGTCTTATAAATTCTTTGCAGAAAACCCAGCAGAACTTGTTAAATATATAAAAGAAAATGTAGACATGTCAGAAGACGTCCTCAAAAAACTTCAAGAAAAGTTTTTTGGTGATCCGTATAAAAATGGTAGTGAGTGGGTTGTAGATCAGCTAAAAAGTGTTCCTTAGACTATTGCATATTTATAAAAAATGTGGTAGTATTTTATTGGATTAATTTATCAAACTACTAGTTTAATTTTAGAAGGAGGTAAAAACAATGAGTCTAAAAGTTCTTTTTATTTACCCAAATTATCGACCTAAGTCTTTGATTCCAGCAGGGCTTGCTCTTTTATCACGTATTCTTAAGAATAATGGCGTTGAGGTTAAATTATTTGATACTACTGAATACGGCATTGATAAGTCTAAAGATTATGAGACAATTTCACAAAAATCTCTTGGAGTACCGCCTTCTCCAGAACGTAAGTTAGTATATGCTGATCGTGACCCTTGGGTTGATCTTAATGATATTGTCAAATCGTTTGATCCTGATCTTATAGCAGTATCATGCACGGAAAGTACATTTCTTCTTGGTGTTGAAATTATTCAACATATTGATGATCGTAATCCTTGTGAGATGCCAGTTATATTAGGTGGAGCTTTTGCTACATATGCACCTGAGAGAGCTTTGGACTTTTCTGAAATTGACATAGTTTGTATTGGAGAAGGGGAAAAATCTCTTCTTGAACTATGTCAAAAAATTGAACAGCGGAAATCGTACAAAGATGTTGCTGGCTTAGCATTTCGCGACAAATCTGGGAAGATTCGTCAGAATCCGCCACCAACATTTGTTAAACTTGACGATAATCCAACAGATTTTGATCTAGGGATTTTTGGTCCAGAACGATTGCTCCGGCCTATGGATGGCAAGTTGTATCGGATGGCGTCAGTTGAAACAATCAGGGGATGTGCTTACCATTGTGCTTTTTGTAATTCTCGTGACACAGTAGCTCGAAAGAAATCTATAAGCAAGGTTCGTGAGGAGTTATTGTGTTACCGTGATCATTACAATGTTGAGTATAATTTTTTTTGGGCTGATACTTTTCTTCTTATGTCAAAGAAGGAGCTCGATGAGTTTTGCGAGATGTATAAAGAAATTAATCTGCCTTTTTGGGTACAGACACACGTAGGGACAATTACAGATTGGCGTCTTAAAAGATTAAAAGACATTGGACTTCATCACATTGCTGTCGGTATTGAAAATGGTAATGAGAAATTTCGTAGGGAAGTAATCTTAAAAAATTTCTCGAACAAAGATGCTGTAACATCTACTCAAATCATCGCAGATCTAGATCTAATCTACAACACTAATAATATGGTGGGATATCCAGGTGAGACACGCGATATAGCAATGGATACGATTGAACTGAATCGATGTTTTTCGAAAGTGAATATGACCAACTGTTTTTCTTTTACGCCTTATTATGGTACACCAGCACGTAACGTCTCAGTCAAAGAAGGTTTTATGGATTCAGATATTATTGCACCTGGTAATGCGGAAGATTCCATACTTAAAATGCCAAAATTTCTTCCAGAAGAAGTTCGTGGTTTAAGAAAAACTTTTGCACTTTATGTAAAGTTTCCAAAATCTCGTTGGTCTGAAATAAGGCGTGCTGAGAAGGAAACTGAAGAAGGTGAAAAGCTTCTCGAGGAGCTACAGAAGGAGTATGCAGAAAAGTTCTTTAATGAACCAAAAATTTCATTTTAGTCACTTATAACCCTATTTTCAACGTAAGTTGAGAATAGGGTTATTTTATTTTGGTTATATTATTAACTGCTAATGGGATACTTTACAAAATAATAACCCAAGATCCCAGCAAAAGATCTTATAATAACATGCGTTACGATAAGGCCCATAAGTCCGAACATAGGGAGAAGTATAAGGAAAAGTATTATCTGAACAATAGGAGTAATAGTCCTATGTAGGTATAACTCTTTCTTCTTCTTGTGGGCTACTAGAGTTTCGTTAAATATTGTGCCGGAAATTGCAAGTAGGGTAAGAGAATAAACTTGTGAATAGATAACTGAGTCAAGGTATTGTGGATAGAGGAGTTTATAAAAATAAGGTGCCAAAAGTATATATATACCTGAGAGCCCTAAGGCATAGAGAGTAAGTATCAGGGCTTTTCGGGGAGTAGACTTTTGCAGTTTTTCAAAAGACTGATTGCTTACCTTTGGCAAAATCAATTTACTTATTATTTTTTTCCCTGCTTGAAGCTGTCCAACAGGTGCGATGGCAAATGCATAAATAGCAAGAGGTATCGGACCTAGAAAGTGGAAGATTAGTATTTTATCAAGGTGATTTGTGATCTTCCCGATTATGTCCATAGCACTCAAGTGTCCACTATAAGATGTAAGTTCAGGATCCTCCTCCTTATTTTCATTCTTATAAGTATGTGTGGCTTTGTAATATAGAAATAATGAGACAAGCGCCCCGAAAATGAAGTAAACGCTAAGTATAATTAAGAGGTTTTTAGTTAAAAATAAGGTGGTGATAAGAGCGGCTGCTGGTGCTAGGTTGTTGACTATACTGTAAAAAGAGCTTCTTCTGAAATCTTTCTTACCCAAAAAATATGCACCATAGAGATTAGCACTTGCGGTTATTGGAGACACAATACCTACTAGAAGAAACGAAAGAGACAGGAGTGTATTACCATTTATATAGTAGTAGAAACTAAGACCGATTCCTCCTAAGAGTATTCCAATACTCCATTTTAATTTAATTCTAAAACCTTGATTTATAGCATTACCAAAGCCCCGAGCAATTGCTTGGGTAACAGCTGTTCCCATACCAGTCAGGGAAAATGCACCAAGGATTCCTGCCATAGAGAGAACGAATTTGTAGGTACCGAATGACTCTCTTGGAAAAAGATTTGCAAATGCCAGAGACATAAAAAACCCAGACAGCATAGCAAAACCATGACCAAAGGAAAGCCAAGAGCCACTTTTTGCTAAATACAGCATATCAGTCTTTGTGTATTTTTCACTCCAGCGTAGAGCCTTGTATATTTTATTTTTGGCTTTCTGTACCATTTTTTTACGTCATTCTTACGTTCTATAATATAACCCTTAGTATATCAGGTTAGTTCCTGATAGCAGAACATGGATTTGTGGGACTTATATATAGTGCTATAATATTCAGAATGAATAAAATATTAAGATACGCACTTTTAGTAGGGATCTTTATCGTCCCATTTATACCCCTTGTTGTCTCAAGTACTATGTTTTTCCCGTTTATTACTGGGAAGAATTTTTTGTTTAGAATATTAGTTGAGCTACTTGTAGGTGGCTGGGCGATACTCGCTGTATTTGATAAAGCATATCGCCCTCGCTTTTCTTGGCTTTTGATTTCCGTACTTTCTTTTGTTGGTATTATGGCATTTGCAGATATGTTTGGTGTGAATCCGTTTAAGAGTTTCTGGTCAAACTTTGAGAGGATGGAAGGTTTCCTAATGCTCGCACACTTACTTGGGTATTTTATTGTACTTGGGACAGTGTTGAATACTGAAAAGGTGTGGAATTGGTTTTGGAATACAACAGTTATTGCGAGTGTGATTGTCGGTATCTACGGACTTTTACAACTCAGCGGGAAAATTGTAATAAATCAGGGCGGGGCACGCTTGGATGCTACATTTGGGAATGCGTCGTACTTAGCTATATATATGTTGTTTCATATTTTTATAACAACATTCCTATTAGTAAGGCTACGAGGGAAGTCATGGATGAAATATGTTTACGGAGCTGTCATAGCTTTGCAGTTTGTGGTTCTATACTTTACAGCAACAAGGGGATCTATACTTGGTGTAGTGGGCGGGATACTACTTACTACATTACTGATAGCACTATTTGAAAAGGAGAGAAAAGGACTTAGAAAAATATCAATAGGTATATTAGCTTTTGTGCTAGTTCTTACCGGGGTATTTTTTGTAGTAAAAGATACAGAACTTGTAAACAAAAGTAGTACTTTAAGTCGTATATCATCAATCTCTCTTGAAGACGGATCTACGCGTTTTACTATTTGGGGTATGGCATTGCAAGGAGTGAAAGAAAGACCATTGCTCGGATGGGGACAGGAGAACTTTAATTTTGTATTTAATAAATATTACGATCCGTCTCTTTATGCGCAAGAGCAATGGTTTGACAGGGTGCACAGCATCTTTCTTGATTGGCTAATAGCAGGGGGTATTTTAGGCTTCCTTGCTTATATTTCAATACCTATATTTATGCTTTATTATCTGTGGCGTCGGCTTGAGATTAATCTCTCTGTTACAGAGAAAAGTATATTTACAGGACTTTTGGCGGGGTACTTCTTCCACAATATGTTTGTATTTGACAATATTATTAGTTACATCATGTTCTTCTCTGTTGCTGCATATATTTATGCACACTCTACTACTATGAAAAAAGTATCTTCAGATGATGATACTCAAACGCAAGGTATAACAAGTGATGGTAAAAAACAAATGGCCGCTGTGCTCGTAATAATCGCAGTAATATCTTCTCTTTATTTCTTTAATATAAAAGGTATGTCTTCGGCAAAAACTTTGATACGTGGTATCTCACCACAAGCTGGGGGCACTGATGTAAATATCTTAAATCTAGAAAAAGCTTTAGCGTATAAAGTTACAGGGAAGCAAGAAATAGTAGAACAAATGGCAACTACAGCATTACGTGTCAAAAGTAGTGGTGCTGATATTGAGACGCAGACGAAGTTTTTTGAATTAGTAAACAAAGAGATGAGCGCACTTATTGAAGAAACTCCAAATGATGCACGACTACGTATCTTCTTCGGGACATTTTTAACTCAATTTAATTTATACGACGAAGCGGTAGTCCATCTTAAAAAGGCCGTTGAGCTTTCTCCTAGTAAGCAGACGATATTGTTTGAGTTAGGGACAGCGTATTTGAATTTAGGTGAAACTGATAAAGCGTTTGAAATATTTAAACAAACCTACGAACTTAATACTAGCTTTAAAAATGCAGAAATAATATACAGAGTAGGAGGAATTTATGCTAATAAAGAAGCGGAAGTAGATGCTGTACTTGGTCCAATCTCAGAGAAAGACAGGACTGAAGGTAGAGTTATAAATGCATATAAACAGGTTGGAAGAAATAATGATGTAGTACGATCTTGGGAATTGTCTGTAGAGAAAGACCCTGATAATCCACAGACTCACGTCTCTCTTGCAGCAGCGTATCTATTGGTTGGACGAAGGCAAGATGCAATAAATGAAATACAAAAGGCTATAGACATTGACCCAGTCTTTAAAGATCAGGGAGAGTTCTATATAAAAGAGATAAAAGCAGGACGAAATCCATAATATCCTTCCACAACACTATACAAACAAAAAACCCGCCGTGAGGCGGGGTTTTTGTAGACTTTCGTTAGAGCCACTCTAAAGTGGCACTCACTAACGTAGTATAGCAGATTGCTACAATTTGTCAAATATTTATATTGTGGAGACGGCGGGAGTTGAACCCGCGTCCAAAAGAAGAATTTAAATGAGTCTACAAAACTTAGTTTATTTTTTCCACTTGCGTGGATTTAGGTGTTTGAACTAAAAAATAAACAAAACGAACATACACCGATTCTCTTAATTTTGAAAATGTACCAAGAAACTTACATTTTCTAGTTTGAATTTATTACACCTACACCTGCTTATCAAACATCAGCAGGAGAGACGCCGGCTTAGGCTAAAGCGTAAGCTGGAGCAAACGGACTTAAAATAAGACCCTTTGCTTTAGTGATAGATTTTGCAACTATCTTTTTAGAGTTTTGAGAGAGACTCTAACTCTCGTTTTGCACATATAAATTGTATTCCATTGTCAAAGCCTGGCATCCCCCTAAAATGTATTTATTGCTACATGGAACATGCTTTTTTAAAAAGTCCTCGGGCCTCCGAGCTCAGCTCGGCCAGACTTTTAAAAAAGCATGTTCCACTTCGCTAGACGCACTTTAGGGGAACTACAATACAATATTTTGTTTCAATGATCTTTTCAAATCTCTCTGAGTATCTTTCTTTTTTATATCTTCTCTCTTGTCGTATTTTTTCTTTCCTTTTCCAATACCGATTTCAATCTTTAATTTTGAGCCTTTATTATACACTGAAATAGGTACTATTGTCAACCCTTTCTGACTCTCTGCTCCTGATAGTTGCGCTATTTCTTTTTTTGTAAGAAGTAGACGCCTGTTTCTGTCTGGTTCATAGTCCTCTGGAGTATTTGACGCCTGATACGGAGGAATAGTAGCGCCCACCAAGAATGCTTCATTGCCACGTACTACTACATGTGAACCATCAAGTGAGCCAAGCTTACTCCGGAGAGATTTCACTTCAAAGCCAAAAAGCTCCATTCCTGCCTCGAATGTTTCTGTAATCTCGTAGTTGAGACGAACCTTTTTATTCTGAATTAGTGCCATTCTTCTAATCTTAGTTCAATTTGCCAAAAAGGGCAATATATTATATAATAAAGCCCTTAAAAACTTATAAAATATTCAATCAAATGCCACAAGATAAGAAGAACAATCATCCGAAACCACATAAAAAGAAGGGTAAAAAGAAGGGCAAAATGCCTATAGGTCAATCTATGTGGCGACACCTTTTGGTCACTTTGCTAGTATTTTTCATAATCATAGGGGCATATTCTCTTATTGCAGAGAATAATGTAAAAGACGAGAAAATAGCGATATCACAACTTGCGACTGAAATAACCGCAGGCACAGTTTCAGAGATTATTGTAAAGGGGGAAATGCTTGAGATTTTATATGCAGATGGGACAGAAAAAGAATCAAAAAAAGAGTCAGGTACAGCTCTCACTGACACGCTCGTAAACTATGGCGTATCACTTGAGGAGCTCAAAGATGTAAAGATAGACATACAAAACCCAAGCGGTTTTCTTTTCTGGCTTGGTAACTTGGCACCGTTTCTTATCCCACTTATATTTATAATTTTCTTTATATGGTTTCTTTCGCGACAAGTGAAAGGTGCTGGTATGCAAGCATTTTCTTTTGGGCAATCTAAAGCACGAATGATAGATCCTAAAGACAAAGCACAGCGAGTAACATTTAAAGATGTAGCTGGTGCAAAAGAAGCAAAACAAGAACTTTCTGAAATCGTAGACTTTCTAAAGAATCCTAAAAAGTTCTTAGAGATAGGTGCACGTATTCCAAAGGGAATAGTCTTGATGGGCGCACCGGGTACTGGTAAAACACTTCTCGCAAGAGCAGTAGCGGGGGAGGCTGGCGTGCCGTTCTTCTCTATCTCTGGCTCAGAGTTTGTAGAAATGTTTGTGGGTGTAGGGGCATCTAGAGTAAGAGATCTATTTAAGCTTGCAAAAAAGACTTCACCAGCGATAATCTTCATAGATGAGATAGACGCAGTAGGGCGAGTGCGTGGAGTAGGGGCAGGAGGAGGGAATGACGAACGAGAGCAAACACTTAACCAAATACTTGTAGAGATGGACGGTTTTGAGCCAAACGAGAAGGTGATAGTAATGGCTGCCACAAACCGCCCAGATGTACTTGACCCAGCGCTTTTGCGCCCAGGCCGATTTGATAGAAGGGTGACTATTGATGTTCCAGATAGAAAAGATAGAGAGGAAATATTAAAAATTCATGCAAAACAAAAACCACTTGCAGATGATGTAAACTTTACAACTGTTGCAGAGAGAACCCCTGGGTTCTCTGGAGCTGACTTATATTCACTTGTGAACGAAGCGGCGATTCTTGCAGCACGTGAAGACAGAAAACAAGTATCACAGTTTGACCTTATCCGTTCAATAGAAAAAGTTATGCTAGGACCTGAGCGAAAGAGTCATATATTATCAAAACGAGAAAAGAATATTACAGCGTATCATGAAGCGGGGCATGCACTTGTGGCATCTGTGCTTCCATATGCTGACCCAGTACATAAGATTTCAATAATTTCACGCGGACGTGCTGCAGGTTATACTCTACACCTTCCGTTTGAAGACAGAAAGATGCAGTCACGTAAAGAGTTCATAGACGACATTGCGGTGTCTCTTGGTGGATACTTGGCAGAGAAGATGGTGTTTGATGATCTTACAACAGGTGCATCAAATGACTTACAAGTGCTCACTGCGCTTGCACGTAATATGGTTACAAAGTATGGAATGTCAGAAAAGATGGGACCTATAGCGCTTGAAGGAAGTGGTGGACGAGCGATGTTTGGTGAAGGGTTAGAAGGGAAGAAGCATTCAGAAAAAGTGTCAGCAGAGATAGATGTAGAAGTAACACACATCATTGATCAAGCACATAGAAATGCAGACCACATACTAAAAACTCATAGAAATGCTCTTGACTCAATAGCTAAGAAACTTATTGAAGTAGAAAATATAGAAAGAGATGAGTTTGAAAAACTTCTCCTACTAAATGGTATAGAACCAAAAAAGAAAGAGGATATAGAGCATAGTGAATAATAGTGTATTTTATGCTATAAAATAGAGGTATAAATGCGTGTGTAGCTCAGTTGGTAGAGCGCGAAGCTTATACCTTCGTGGTCCCAGGTTCGAGTCCTGGCGCACGCACAAAATAAAAAAGCACCCATTCCGGGTGCTTTTTTATTACTCAAAGTGAATATCTTTCGTCTTTCTTTCTATTATCTCGGCAATGGCGCGGTGGTTTTTTAGTTCACTGTCCTTTGCCACCAACTTTTGCGCTTCCTCGCGCGCGGCCTCTACCATCTTGAGGTTTTTCATTGCTTCCATTGCGATGTCTGAAAGTCCAGACTGGCGTTTGCCGTAGAGCTCTCCGGAACCGCGAATCCCCAAGTCAAACTCTGCAAGTTCAAAACCATTTTTGGCAGTTTTTAGAGCTTTAAGTCTTTCCGCAGTTTTGGCAGTTTTACTTTCTGAAAATACGAAGCAGTACGCCTGATGATTACTTCGTATTACTCGTCCGCGAAGTTGGTGGAGCTGGGCAAGTCCAAAACGCTCTGCACCTTCTATGATTATCACAGTAGCATTTGGTACGTTCACACCAACTTCCACCACAGAAGTTGCGACAAGTATCTGTATTTCATTTTCAGTAAATTTATCCATTACATCCTCCTTCTCACTCGGCTTCATCTTGCTGTGCAATATGTCTATTTCATATTCAGGGAAAATATCTTTCTTTAATCTTTTAGCTTCTTCCTTTACCGACTTTGCATTTACAGCTTTTTCTTTGTTTGGGTCAGGCTCGTCTATACGTGGAGTTATTACATAAGCTTGACGACCTGCTTTTAGCTCCTTTCTTATTTCTTCATAAACACTATCTCTTTTAGTTGGTGTAACGATCTGTGTGATTATAGGCTTTCTGCCTTTTGGCATTTGGTCCAGAATCGTTAGGTCTAAATCCCCATAGACAGTCAAGGCTAAAGTCCTGGGTATTGGTGTTGCGGTCATTGAAAGTAAGTGCGGGGAGATGTCGTCTTTCCTTGTGAGTTTCTGTCTTTGTGCGGTACCAAATCTATGTTGTTCATCTATGATTATAAAGGCCAGATTCTCAAATTTAACCGTCTTTTGAATGAGAGAGTGTGTACCAATAAGTATTGGTATTTCGCCGTTCTCAACCCATTTTAGGAGCTGTGAGCGGGATATATTAGTAGCTCCGCTTGGGTCTACTTTAGAAGGAAATTTCTTACATCCACTTGAGGTTATGAGCCCTATGTTTATAGGCAAGTGTTCAAAATACTCTATAAAAGTCTCAAAATGCTGTTTGGCTAAGATCTCTGTTGGCACCATATATGCAGTTTGTAAATTACCAAAATCTTGCCGCGATCCGTCAGATTTAAGGGGGTGTGTGGTCGTGACAGCGTGCACGAGTGTTGCTGCGACTGCAGTTTTTCCAGAGCCTACGTCACCCTCAAGTAGGCGAGACATTGCATGCTTTTT
>Ga0257123_1000404_pt1 | contig 35723 bp, 34 predicted proteins | sample SI106_135metaG_FD_190185 | JGI IMG/M metagenome (GOLD analysis project Ga0257123, IMG submission 190185) | Marine microbial communities from Saanich Inlet, British Columbia, Canada - SI106_135 | ecosystem: Environmental > Aquatic > Marine > Inlet | place: Canada: British Columbia | collected...
TTTCTACTCACTACTTACTACTCTCTATGAACTGCGCATTTGTGTATAAAGGGTTGGGAGGAAGGCGGGGACGACGTCAAATCAGCATGGCCCTTATGCCTTGGGCTACACACGTGATACAATGGCCAGTACAAAGGGTTGCCAAACCGTAAGGTGGAGCTAATCCCATCAAAACTGGTCTCAGTTCGGATTGAGGGCTGCAACTCGCCCTCATGAAGTTGGAATCGCTAGTAACCGTGAATCAGCCTCGTCACGGTGAATACGTTCTCGAGTCTTGTACACACCGCCCGTCATGTCAAGGAAGCCGGCAGTACCCGAATGCCGATGTATATCGGGAGAAGGTAAGGTTGGTAACAGGGACAAAGTCGTAACAAGGCATCGGTAGCGGAAGCTGTCGATGGATCACCTCCTTTCTAGGGAGAATATGTTGGTAAAATTATTTTATATAATTTATGCCAACCACTTCAGGTCGCCCCGCTTTAGGCGGGGAAAACAGTTTAAGGCATGTCTTTGGAGAAAAGGCAAAACATTTTAAAAGAATATTAATCTACTTATTGCTATTTAGTTGTCAAAGCATTAAACCCCGCACTCTAGGCGGGGTTTATAGTTTGTACTTGCTTTTTAAAAAGAATTTGGTAAAATTGTATTTAGTTCGTAGTTTGTTAAAATGATTATATGATTTCCGGGCATATAGCTCAGTTGGTTAGAGCGCTTCTCTGATAAGGAAGAGGTCCCTGGTTCGAATCCAGGTATGCCCACCAATAGGCTTGTTACATAATAAGCTATTAATAAAAAAACGCACCCTACAATACAAAGGAGGATAAAATGAAATGTTTAAACAGAATAAAAAGACACCTATTGTACCTCTTGGGAATTTCGTTTGAGGTGCAGGACTTTAACAGTAAAAGGAAAAATTTACTACAGGATCGCAGGATAAGCAAACATCAAAATGCCGATAAATTGCACGAATTAACAGTTGATTTTTTGATAGAATACAAACATAAGCCACTCTTTTTCTTTAACGGTGCTGATATGATTAGCGTTTTTCTTTTCAAAATATGGGAAGGATTTGGTACTTATTATTCTACGGATGATTTTTTTAGAAATTTAACTGTGGTTGATTTGTTTACCGCGGATAATTTTTACAGGTCTTGTAGTCATTGGCCAACATCCCTTGATAAGGAAAAAGAGTTGTTTAAAAAGGTTACAAAAAAATTAAACAATTAGCAGGAGGTAAAATGTCAAGGAAAGTTTAAGGTTGTTGATTGCGGTCAGCAACCTTTTTTATTTTTTAAAAGTTTGTTATTATTAAACTAGTAAAAAAATAATATGCCTGAAAATATTGAAAATCAAGGATTTCAACCAGATCAAACAGAGTTGAATCAAAACGAACAAAAGGCCCGATTGATTGCTCAAGAGGGTGATTTTGATATGATTGAGAAACAGTTAAAAGAAGAAAATCTTTTTGAAGGTGAGATCGATCGTGTTAAGAAGAAATTTGAAAACGATATCGATCTTACTGATTTTCCAACAGTGAGTAAATCCGTTTGGGAGCTTTTGACAATTGAAGATTTGTATGACGAGGAAACTGTTCAGCACTGCGTTGAAACATATAAGCTCGCAAAGGAAAAAATACAAAAGGTTTTATCGGGAAATGTAGTTCTCTCTCTTTTGATTAAAAGTGAGGGGGTTGAAATCGAAAGATTTTATTTTGCTTGCCTTACACACGATATTGGAAAAGTTGAGGTCCCTGGTTTTATCATCAGAAATAAAACAACAAAAAAAGAGTGGCAGGAAATTTTAGAGGAAATTATAGACAAAAAAGAATTTACCCCGGAGATGCTTGAGGTCTTAGATATTAACAAAAATACTTCTCCAACAAAACAAGAAGTATTAAAGAAAATCAGCGAAAAAGATTTACACGCAGAGGAGCTTGTTCCTGTTGGTAAAGCTCTTACCGACGAAGAAATAGGAGAACTTGAAAACAAATGGCACATATTTTCAAATCAATCGCTCATGAGTATTATTAATAAACATGCCGATATATCAAAAATAATACTTGAGAAAAAGGGGTTTCCAAAAGCTGCAAGTATTGCCGCGCAACATCATCATAGAAAAGACGAAGATCTCTACCCTGTTTCTGTGGATTCACTTCAGGTTAGTTCTGATATGGCTGATATTCTTCATTTGGCTGATGTTGAGCAAGCATTGGCCAGTTCCCGATCGTACAAAAAACAATTTACTCCTCTTGAAGTTGTCAAAATTTTAGTTGACCATGCTAGTAGAGATCAGATTGGGAAAGAAGTGGCTTATCTTTGGATTAAAGATGAGCGAGAAAAAATGGAGAAAAGAGGTGATTTTAAGGAATTAGACTTTAAACAGAGTGGTTCTCTTGAAAAAATTGATAATTTTATTTCTCAGTTTGAGATCGGAGACCACAAAGATGACCTTGAAAATTGGATCGCAAAACATAAAGCAAAGCTTGAGAATGCCGCATAGATATTATACTTAAAATTTTCAAAATATAATTTTTTTATGACTTTACTCGGACGAATAATTTTAGGTTTAATTGGAGCTGGGATTGGTTTTGTTTTAGTTCGATATGCTAATTGGTTTTATGCTAATTTTGGCTCAATGAACTTTGCGGAAAAATATTTTCGTATTTTTGGCGGCACCCGCTTGTTCGTAAGATTTATCGGAGTAATTATAATATTTTTATCATTCCTTTTAATAACAGGCTTATTGGGAGGTTTCACCAAAGTTGTGCTATCGCCGTTTTTAGGTGGTAGGTAGATTTAATAAAAAAATATCCATTAAGTTTAGTGGATATTTTCTATTTGTGGGTCTGAGCAGATTCGAACTGCTGACCTCTACGATGTCAACGTAGCGCTCTAACCAGCTGAGCTACAGACCCTATTTTGTTGTGCTCCCAGGTGGATTTGAACCGCCGACCCCCACGTTATAAGCGTGGTGCTCTAACCCCTGAGCTATGGGAGCATTTTTTAAAACTCGCTAAAGCGAGTTTTTTTGATCTTTATATATTCGATTATAACATACGAAATTTATTCGGCAATAGCGTTTTTTAGAATTTCTGTGATTTCTTTTTCCGAATCAATCAGTCCTTTGTCAGGAATAGAAACTGTTGCCATTAGGTTGTCTCCGACTGGATTGTATTTTGATAAAACAGACATTAAATCCACTTTGTTTTTGTTTTTAATGATCACCTTAACTTCTTTGTCTTTTTCTTGATAAAATAAAGCCACTAATTTAATCTTTGGCATATTAATAATCAGCTCGTCGATAACACCAACCAAATGATTTTTGCTAGTGTTTGTTTTTGCAAAATCTTCACTGGTAACCAGGGACCAAACCAACTCTTTATTTTCATTTTCTTTAAGACGAGCCAAAACTCGTCCCCATAGTTTTAAATTATCAACTGAATAAATTTGGTATAAATTTTTAATTATATGTTCTCGATCTGCGCCTAAGTCTATAAGACTCGCCACATCGGTTAAAGTTTTAGGCGTAACAGCAAGCGACTTAAAGCTGTTGGTACAATCAATTATTCCGGTTAAAAGTGACTCAGCTTGTTTTTCGTTTAATGTAGTCGGTGAATTTATTTCTTTAAGAAGAGAGAAAACAATTTCCGAAGTTGAGCTGGCTGTTAAATTAACCAAATTAATTTGACCGAAACTTTCATTTCCGGGGTGATGATCAATATTAACAATGGGAGTGTTATAGAAAAAATTAGCGTTGTCTTCAAAAATCTTTCCCAAAGATTCCAAATCCTGAGAATCTAGAACAAATATTAAATCGTATTTTATTAAAGAGCTTGAAACCTTCACATCATTTTTTTCAAAGTAACCGGTTTTTGGCTCAATTATAATATCGATAGAGTTTTCTTTCTGCTCATAACGCAACGAGTCTAAGTCGGTTTTGGAGGTGTTTAAATTTATTGTAAAAGTTTTTTCTTTTTTAATATTTGAGTTTATCTTTTCTATATTATCTAAAAATTGAAACTTATCTTCAGCCTGAAAATTATCACAAACCATATCTATATTTTTATCCATAGTTTTTAAAAATAAATACAAAGATAAGGCTGAGCCAATAGAGTCGCCGTTATAGTTTTTGCGAAAAGCAATCAAAATATTATTACTCTTCTTAATCGCAGAGAGTATTTGTTCATTAATTTCTAACATAGATTATATCATCATATACAATTTAAGATAAAAGTCAAGAGATCGCGGATTTGCTTTTTGTATGTTATTTTGCTTAAATGTTTATATGCTTAAATGTTTAAATGATAAAGTATGATTATTTTTCTTTATGGAGAAGATACCTTTCGCTCCAAACAAAAATTAAAGGAATTTAAAGGTAAGTTTACTCGGGATATAGACAAGTCCGAGTTGAATATCGCTACAATAAATGGCGAGCGTTTGGACGTGGAAAAATTTAAGCAGGCAATATTGACCGGCGGTTTTTTGGTTAAAAAAAGAATGGTTATTATAGAAAATTTGATTAGTAAAAATAAAGGAAAGAAAGTACTAGATGAAATAGTGGATTTAATAAAAGATAAAAATATAAATACCGTTAATAATATTATTATTTTTTGGGAAGAAATTGGTTCAAAATCCAAAAAAGGTTGGCAAGGAAAAGTTTTGTCAGGAACACTTTTTAATTATTTGAAAACAGGAAAATACGTGTTTGAATTTTTATTACTTAATAACCCCAAGTTGGCAGAGTGGGTAAAAAGCCAATTTAAAAATAAAGACAAAGAGATTGATCCGCAAGCTGTAAATTTGCTTGTAAACTTAGTTGGCGATAACTTATGGAAAATGAACAATGAAATTAACAAATTAGCATCATATCAAGATAATATCATCAGCGTGCAGGATGTGAAAAAAATCGTTAGTGAAACATTTCAAGAAAATATCTTTGGGTTAGTTGACGCTATTGCTGAGAAAAACAAAAAGCTTTTTTTAGAACTGTTAAATAGTCATTTAAAAGAAGGAGTGGAAATAACTTATCTTTTAGCAATGCTTATTCGCCAATTTCGTTTGTTGCTTAGCGCTAAAAGTATGCTTCAGGGAAACCCCTATGCAAATTTATCAACAGAGCTGAAAGTTCCTATTTTTGTAGAGAGAAAAATAAAAAACCAATCTGCAAAATACACTCTAACTGAACTAAAAAATATCTACAAAAAACTTCTTCAAATCGATATAAAAATAAAACAGGGTTACTTTAACCCTGAGTTATTGTTTTTATATTTAGTTAAAAGCTAAAAGTTTATTTAACCCCTTTATTCATCTTCTTCATTAATCGAGATTTTTTTCTAGAGGCGGTATTTTTTTTGACAATACCTTTTTGCACGGCTTTATCAAGCTTTTTGATAGTTTGTTTTACTAGCTTTTCAGTTTCTTTTGTTTTAGCTTCAATTGCTTTTCGACTCTTCTTCAAAAGAGTCTTAGCTTCTGTTTTAACCAGTTTATTACGCAAAGCCCTTTTTTTACTTTGCCGCAAAGATTTTTTAGCTGATGTTGTTGTTGGCATATTTTATTAGCTTTAATAGCTTATTTTTAAAAAATAAAAAAGGTAAAAATGGGACTTAATTACCTTGGTTATTATTAAACCATATTTTTAAAATATGTCAACCAAAAAATTCAAAAATTATAGACTTTTATTTTTTTTATGCTATAATAATATTAATTAAAAATTCCGAGTTAATAGAATAAATTGTGGGGCTAAAAACATTGTTTTATAGCATAATATAGATAAAAACTTAACTTAAATTATTATGCCAAATAAAAAAATGCCCTAAATGCCTAAAAACAAGGGTAAAAAAGAATGGAAAAAGAAGTGGAATTCAAACTTACAAATGTTTAAAATGTGGTTGTAAATTTCAAAACAAAAGAAGAAAAAACAATCTAAAAAAAGAATTGCTTAATCAATATATTTGGCAAAGACAAACTTACTCTGATCTTGCTAAAAAATATAATAAAAGTAAAAAATGGGTACAGCTAAAATTAGATGAAACAAAAGTTAAAAGTATTGTTAAATTAAAGCCTTGTTCGTTAACAGTTGTCGCAGACACTACTTTCTTTTCAAGGCAAAGTGGCTTAACGGTTTTCAGAGAGCCAAACATAAAAAAGAATATTTGGTGGATTCCTGTAAGGTATGAAAAAGTGGACATCTATAGATTAGGAAGAAAACATTTAGAACAAAATGGATTCACTGTCAAGGCTATCGTTTTAGACGGAAAAAGAGGCGTTAGACAAGCTTTTAGCGATATTCCCACTCAAATGTGCCACTTCCATCAAAAACAAATAATCAAAAGATATTTAACCAATAATCCAAAGCTAGAAGCCAGTAAAGAATTAAAAGAGATAGTCAGTACTTTGGCGAATACAAATGAAAAAGAATTTAAGAAACAATTGAATAATTGGTACGAAGAATGGAAAGATTTTCTAAAAGAAAAAACCATTAACCCTGAAACAGGGAAATGGTTTTATACTCACAAAAGAGTAAGATCAGCCTATCGAAGTTTAAAAACCAATTTACCGTATTTATTTACTTATCAAAAATATCCAAAGTTTAAAATACCAAATACCACTAATTCTTTAGACGGATATTTCAATATTTTAAAAAGTTTAATTAACGTTCACAGAGGGCTAAATTCAAAGAGAAGAATGAGAATTGTAACTGAAATATTAAAAGGGAGAAATTAATTTTTAGCCCCACAATTTATTCTATTAAGCCTAAATTTTATAAACCATTATATGATGATTCTTATTTATTTCCTCAGGGACATACAGATGATTATAGTGAAAAAGAAACCCTAGTTAATCCTACAGAATTAAATAGCGATTATTTTTATTTGGGCGATGTTTTAAGAGATGATAAGGACAAGGCCGTTGATATTAATTATGGTTTATATAAGGAAAATATAAAAAGGGAAATTGATAAAGGAAAAGATATTTATTTTTTAGACATAAGAGAAAAAGAAGAATTTGAGGTTGGTCATATAATTGGTTCAGAGCATAAAAAGTATGCAGATATTGAAGAAGTTGATGATTTTAGAGAAATATTTTCCTTGAATGACGATAGTTTTTTAAAATCACTTATTATTGTTTATTGTCATGATGGTAATCGGGGATTAGCTTTATCTAGAAAATTCTCAATGGAAAATATAAAATATTTAATAGGCGGAGTAGAGGCATTGTATAATTATAATGGTATACAATATACAGGGTCTCCATTGTCTGATGCTGCTATTTTTGATAAAAAATATCAATATAAATTTCAAGCATTAGCAAAAGAAACTTTTCAGGCAATAAAAGAAAATGAGGCATTTATTATCGACATGAGATATCCCCCTAATTATCATGAAAAGCATATTAAGGGCAGTATTTCCTTAAAGTTAAATCTGTTATCAACAGAAGAGTATAATAAAATGCTACCTATAATTATAAAAAATAAAAAAATTATAATTATAGCTAAGAAATACAGTGAACTTTTTTACGCTAATCTTTTAATTTTAAGACTTGAGCGTGATTATGGTTTTAAAGATAATCAATTTTATATAATTTTTAATCAATTTGAAGAGTTTGGAAAAGACTCTAAAATTGAATTTGAAGGATCTTTGGTTAAGTAAAATTTTTAGTATGAAAAAATTGCCAGCAAAAATTAAAAATCTTTATTTATTGCAAGAGCTTGATGTTCAAGTTCCTTTTTTTATTGTTGTTGATTCGGTTGATTATAAAAGTATCACTCAAAAAATAGAAAAAATTAAAGAGATTTTTAAAAATAAGAAAGTTAAAAGTGTTATTATAAGAAGCGCTAGTTTTAATGAGGATTTAGACGATAAATCAATGGCCGGATTTTTTGAGAGTTCAAAAGAGATTTTATTGAACGATTTAGATGTAGAAAAAATTAAATATTTTTGGAATAAAAATAAGAAAAAAGCAGAAGAAAATAAATTAGGAGATTTTTTTATTTTTATTCAGGAGTTTTTTAGATCTGATTATTCTGGGGTTTTATTTACAGAAGATCCTTATGATGAGAATGGGTCAATAATCATTTTATCATCCTCTGATCACGCAATCACAGACGGATTATCTGCAGATAAGAAAATTATATATAATAAAAAAGAAGATAATTGGGATGAGGGAGAATTTTTAGGTAAAGAAGTGTTAAGTGAATTAAAAAAAGTAATTTTGAAAAGTAAAAAAAGTTTTAACAATGGAGCTGATATTGAATTTGGGATTAAAAATAAAAAAATAAAATTTTACCAAATAAGACCAATTACTAGAAACAAAGATGAAAAACTTTTGTTAAAAGAAAAGAAAAGATTAAAAAATAAATTTGGCACAGAATTTGAAGAGCAGACTCTTGGGAAAAATGGATTTGTTGAAGCTTTGGGCGATTTAACTCCTTTGTCTCTTAGTTTCTATAATTATTTATTAAATTCTATTGAGTTAAAAAAGTTGTTAAAAGAAGCAAGAGCTATTGATGAAATTTCGGATAAAAATTTCTCTCTATTGGAAAATGTTGGTGGACGAACTTATTTTAATTTTTCACAAGAAAAGAATATTTTTTTAAGAAAAGATAATTGGTGGAATAATTTTAAGAGAACAGTGTTGTTTTTATCTCAGGAAAAAATAATGAAAAAAAAGTGCTTAGAGGAGATGAAGGAAAAAAGCAATTTAGAAGAGATCTTTGCTTGGTTTTTTATTTCCGGTATTTATTTGCAGTTTTTTTTAGAACAGGAAAAGAGAAAGTATAAAAAAGATAAGTTTATTGAAAGATTAAAAAATACCGAAAGAATTTGTGGCGCTAAAGAGCCAAGACCAAAGAGCTTAAATGATGATGACCTAGCTGAATTTGTAAAAGAATATTATTACTTGGCTAATTTTCCTTATGAATTTTCTAGTAAAAGACTGATTGATATTGATTTAAATGAATTAAAAGAAAAATATAGTCATTTTAGAAAAACAAAAAAAAATGAAAAAGATAAAAAATATTTAAATAAAAAAATACAATTTTGGCTAAGAAATAAAGTTTTATGGAAAAATAATTTTCTCAAGCTCCTTATTAAACATAAAAATTATTTAGTTGAAAAATATGGCGAGGAAATTTTTCAGGCTAAAAATTGGAAAGAGATAATTAAGGGGAAAGAGCCTCAGCTGGTAAAGCTGGAGAAAGAAAAGATAAGCAATAATTATTTAGAGGTATCAGGAGAAAACTATCCTTTCGCTAAAACTGATAAAAAAAGAGAAGATGTGGTTGTGGTCCCAGGTATTACGGATTTTAATAATTTAACTTATTTTATTGAAGGAGATAATATAGAAAAATATTTTGGAAAATATTTAGCAGTTAATATTTTTTCGTCTGATTGGATACCCTATATCTCGGAGTTTAAAGGAATAGTTCTAAAAGAGGGAAATGAGCTATCTCATATGGCGATAACATGTAGAGAGTATAATATTCCTTGTATAATCAAATCGGATATATTTAAGAAAAATTAAAAGATATTTCTCGTCTCCATTGACTAATTAAGCCAATTGTAGTAAGCTAAAGTAATTAAGAAAACAAAAAAATATTTTGTTATTTTTTGATTTTAATAATTTTTAATTTTTATTTTATGAATATTTCAGAGTTAGCTAGAAAATTGAATATTTCTCCGCATGAACTGCGGAGGATTTTGAATATGGTTGGCATCCATATTGGGGCGCGGGCTATTAAGATTGACAAAAAAACCGCTAAACAGGTTATTGAAAGTTGGAAAAAAATATTGGCTGACTATAAAAGAATGGTTCAGGCCGAAGAAGATGCCGCCAAACAGGAAAAAGTTGAAGTTGGGATCGAGGAAAAAGAAATAACAATCCCGGCTTTAATGACGGTGAGGGATTTTGCCGGTCGTCTTATGATTCCGGTTAACAAGCTTATGGAAATTTTAATGAAAAATGGAATTTTTGCTTCTCTAAACGAGAGAATTGATTTTGACACAATGGCGATTATTGCCTTGGAGCTTGGCGTTACAGTTGAGAAAGAAGAAGTTGACGGTGAAGTTGGCGGATTAACTAGGGCAAATTATTTAAAAGATTTACTTGAAAAAGAAAGTAAAGATGAAACCAAAGAAAGACCGCCGGTAGTAGTGGTTATGGGACATGTTGATCACGGTAAAACAAGATTGCTTGATGCTATTCGAAAAACAAATGTTATTGAAGGCGAGGCTGGCGGAATTACTCAGCACATTGGAGCCTATCAAGTTCTAAAAAATAAACGAAATATAACTTTTATCGATACCCCGGGACACGAAGCTTTTACAGCTATGAGAAGTAGGGGCGCGCGAGTGGCCGATGTTGCAATTTTGGTTGTGGCTGCCGACGACGGTGTAAAACCGCAAACTATTGAAGCTATAAAAATTGCGGAAAAATCCAAACTGCCTTTCGTGGTGGCGATCAATAAAATCGATAAGCCGGAGGCAAACATTGACAAAGTAAAACAAGAACTTGCCTCGCATGGAGTTAACCCTGAAGATTGGGGAGGTAAAATCACCTGTGTTCCGATTTCAGCCAAAGAAGGGACCGGCGTTAGCGATCTTTTAGATATGGTTCTTTTGACCGTTGATATGCAAAAAGATAAGTTAAAAATAAGCTTTGAAGGTGGCGGAGTTGGTACTGTGATTGAATCTCACTTGGATAAGGGAGAAGGTCCGGTTGCAACAGCATTAATTCAAAAAGGAACTCTTAAAAAAGGAGATTTAATAAATATTAATCAAATATTTGCCGGGAAAGTAAGAATAATGAAAGACTATAATAGCAGAGATATCGATTCAGCCGGACCATCTACCCCAGTAAGAATTTCCGGGATTAAAGGACTTATGCAGGTCGGAGATATTTTGGAAGCTACTACAAAAAAGGGGAAAGTAAAAAAACAACAAAAACACGAAAATAAATTAGAGAAGTTTATGGCTATTCAGGAAAAAGACGAAACAGAAGATACAGGCGACAGAATTAATATTTTACTTAAATCGGATGTACTGGGCTCAACAGAGGTTATAATGGAAAGCTTGGAAAAAATTGAATCAAAGGATATAAAAATTAAAATAATTAATCGCGGACTGGGAAATATTAGCGAAGCAGATGTTTTACAAACCGAAGGAATTATTAACAATCAGCATGAAGACAGTCGGACAATGTTGGTTGGTTTTAATGTAAAAATTTCTTCCGGAGCAGAGGTGTTGGCTAAGGAAAAAAAGGTTGAGATAAAATCTTACCAAGTAATCTATGATTTTTTGAATGAAGTAAAAGAGGCAATCAAAGAGATGACAAAACCAGAAGTTGTTAGAACGAAAATCGGCGAAATCTTGGTTTTGGGAATTTTTAAAACCGAGAAAAAATCAATGGTGGTTGGCGGAAAAGTAACTGAAGGCAAAGTGGAAAAAGATAGAAAAATAGAGGTATGGCGCGGTCAGGAAAAGCAAGCCGAAGGAGATCTTGAAAGCCTGCAATCCGGAAAGCAGGAGGTTTCTTCAGTGGAAAAAGGACAAGAATGCGGACTAATTTACAAGGGCGAGCCAATAATTCAAAAAGAAGATAGGTTATTAATATTTAAGGAATCAATAAAACAATAAAACATAAAAAACAAAAAAACAATTTTATTAAAATAGCGCGTCGTCTTGTTTTCTTGCTTTCTTGCTTTTTTGTTTTTGTGTATGAGTTTTCGTCATTTACAAATGAGTGAGTTAATCCAAAAAGGAGTTGCTGATATAATGTTAAAGGAAATTGATTTTCCTAAAGGATGTTTAGTGACAGTGATCAGAGTTGAAACATCCAAGGATTGTAAAGAGGCCAAGATTTATATAAGCATTTTACCAAATGCTTTTATTGGAAAAATTTTAACTTTGTTTAATAAAAGGAAAAGTTTTTTCAAGCATTTGATTTGCAAAAAATTATCTTTAAAGCACTCCCCGGAAATTGAATTTATTATAGAGAATGATTATGACAACATATAAAGAAATAGAAAACGCTGTTAAAGAAGCGAAAAATATTTTAATTACTACTCATGAAAGACCGGACGGTGACGCCCTAGGGTCTGTTTTTGCTATTTCTAAATTTCTTGAATTTTTTAAGAAGAGCCATCAAGTTTATTTGAAAGATTATGATGGAGCGCAAAAATTCCCTGTCTTAAATTTTATTAAAGATAAAAGCGATATTAATTTAGATGATGTTGATTTATTGATAACGCTTGATTCTGGTGATTTGTCTCGGACAGGACTGGTAGATATAGAAGAAAAAGGAATAAAAATAATTAATATCGATCATCATATTTCAAATGATAACTTCGGGGATATTAATTTAGTTGAACCAATCGCTTCTTCAACTACTGAAGTAATAACAAAGCTTTTTAATTATCTTAACTTTGAGATAACTAAAGATATTGCCAACGCGCTTTTGCTTGGGTTGTTAACAGATACGGATAATTTTTCCAACAAAGGAACATCTAAAGAAGCGTTTAATGTAGCATCTGGCCTTTTAGCAAAAGGCGCTAATATCAGTAAAATTAATAACAGTAGCAATGAAAAGCAAATCGATATTTTGAAGTTATGGGGGAAATCATTTAATAGACTAAAAGAAAATAGTGTTTATAACTGCGCTTACACCGTGGTTTCTAAACAAGAAATAGAAAGTTCCGATAACTACGAAAAAGTTGATGATTTGGTTAATTTTTTTAATAACTTAAAAGACCCAAGATTTGTGATGGTTTTAAAAGAGCAAGAAGAATGCGTAAAAGTCAGCCTTAGAACTACTCGTGAAGACGTGGATGTTTCTAAATTAGCAATATTTTTTGGTGGCGGAGGTCATAAAAAAGCAGCCGGATTTACAATAAACGGAAGAGTTAAAGAAACCACCAAAGGCTGGAAAATTGTATAAATGCTTGACTAATTAGCTAAAAAATGGGAAAATTAAATATATGCATTTAATACCTACAGTTGTAGAAAAAACTCATTTTGGCGAAAGAGCTTATGATATATATTCTCGTCTTTTAAAAGACAGAATTATATTTTTAGGTTCAGCTATTGACGATAGCGTAGCAAACACAATAATTGCGCAACTTTTGTTTTTGGAAAGCGAAGATAAAAATAAAGATATAAAATTATACGTTAACAGCCCCGGAGGATCTGTAACAGCCGGACTTGCAATTTACGACACAATGCAATATGTAAAGCCGGATATTTCCACTATTTGCGTTGGTTCAGCCGCTTCTATGGGAGCCTTTCTTTTGGCCGCCGGAGCCAAAGGGAAAAGATTAGCACTGCCAAACTCTGATATTATGATTCACCAAATAATGGGAGGAGCCGAGGGGCAGGCAACCGATATTAAGATTAGAGCTGAATATATTTTAAAGTTAAAAGACAGATTGAATAATTTATTTACCAAGCATACAGGACAAGTAATAGAAAAAATTGAAAGAGACACTGAGCGTGATTATTATATGACCGCCAAAGAAGCAAAAAAATACGGAATTATTGATAAGATAGTTTCTTAAGAATTTTACTTTTTTCTAAAATTATTATATTTTAGAAAAAAGTAAAATTCTTAACAAAAACAGAGAATTAATTAATACAACTTAAAAAATTTAAAATGTCATTCAAGACAACATTTGAAAAACACAACCAAAAAGACATAATAAACAATAAAATATTATTTATTGTGGTTTTATAAGTGTATTGATGGTTTTCTGGAATAGATTTATTATATGATGGAATCAGTATATTTAACTATTGGAATTCTTTCCGGAATAGCAGTGGGGTACTTACTAAGAAGAACAGTTGCTTTGCAACAGGCTGATGCAGCAGAAAAAAAAGTCAAAGATTTAATTTTTGACGCCAAGGAAAAAGAAAGAAAATTACTTTTGTCAGCTAGGGATAAAGCTTTAAAGGTTATTGATGAAGCCAAAAGAGAAGAAACTCAGCGGCGACAAGAGCTTTCCAGGCTAAGAGGAAGACTGGAAAAAAGAGAAGAAATTTTTGACAAAAAATTTACAGAAATAGAAAAAAATGAAAAACAGATAGAACAGGAAAATCAAAAAATAGTAAAAGTTAAAGAAGAAATTAAAAAAATTCGTGAAGATCAAATCGGTAAATTGGAGAAAATAGCGGCTTTATCTAAAGGTAAGGCAAAAGACATACTCCTTGATTTAGTTGAAAAAGAGGCTGAAGAAGATTTAATGATTAGGATTAGAAAGCTAGAGCAAGTTTCGTCGGAAGAGTTTGAGAAAAAATCAAAGGAACTTTTGACTACTGTTATTGAGCGTTGCGCTTCATCTCATGCTGCTGAAACTACCACTACCTCTGTAACTATTCCTAATGATGAAATGAAAGGGCGAATCATTGGAAGAGAGGGAAGAAATATTAGAACAATTGAACAATTAACAGGCACAGAAATCGTGATTGATGATACCCCGGAAACTATTATTATTTCAGCCTTTAGTCCAATTAGAAGAAATGTGGCAAAAATAGCTTTGGAAAAATTGATTAAAGACGGACGTATTCATCCCGGCAGAATTGAGACTGCTATTGAAGAGGCTAAAAAAGAACTGGCCCTTGATATTAAAAAAGCCGGAGAAGATGTTATTTACGAAGTAGGCGTAACCGGGCTTGATCCGAAGTTAATTCAAATTTTAGGAAGATTAAAATATCGTACCAGTTACGGACAGAATGTTTTACGGCATAGTGTTGAAGTTGCTCAGCTTGCTTCTATTTTGGCAAAAGACTTGGGAGCTGATCCGATAGTTGTTAAAAAGGCCGGACTACTTCACGATATTGGAAAAGCGGTTGATCACGAAATTAAAGGAACTCATCCGGAGATTGGAAGAGATATTGCCAAGAAATTTAAATTACCTGAAGAAATTATTGCCCCGATTTTAACTCACCACGAAGACCATCCACCGACTCTTGAAGCTATTGTTGTTAAAATCGCTGACGCTATCTCCGGAGCAAGATTAGGAGCCAGAAAAGATAGCTACGAAGAGTATATTCAAAGACTGGAAGAACTGGAAGGTATTGCCAAAACTTTTGAAGGAGTGGAAAAAGTATATGCTATTCAAGCTGGGAGAGAAGTCAGAGTGTTTATTAACCCTGATATGGTAAGTGATCTTGATGCTCATAAGTTGGCCAAAAATATCGCCAAAGAAATAGAAAGTGAACTGAAATATCCCGGAGAAATAAAAGTAAACGTTATTCGCGAAACAAGAATACTGGAATACGCCAGATAATTATTTAATTATTTAACTATCTAATTATTTAGTCATTTAACTATCTAACCGTCTAGCCGTTTAACCATTTACATGTTTATACGAGCTATGAAGGTGGATGAAAACAAATGAACAAAGGAGATTTAATTTCAGCTTTAGCTGAAAAAACTGAGACTTCTAAAAGAGAAGCCGAAGCTTTTGTTGAAGCTTTTGTCAACACTGTAACTGAAACTTTGCAAGGAAAAGGAGACGTTGCTTTAACCGGTTTCGGAACTTTTTCTGCAAAAGATAGAGCTGCAAGACAAGGGGTTAACCCAAGAACTGGAGAAAAAATCCAAATTGCAGCTACAACTGTGCCAAAATTTAAGGCTGGAAAAACTCTAAAAGACGCTTTAAAGAAATAAAAGCAACTTTTAAAAAGCTTTTTAAAAAGAAAAAAACAGACTCACTATTATAGTGAGTCTGTTTTTTGGTGCCCCGTACAGGATTTGAACCTATGACCATTCGCTTAAGAGGCGACTGCTCTACCAACTGAGCTAACGGGGCCAAAACTTTGTGCACCCGGTAGGACTCGAACCTACAACCTTCTGGTCCGAAGCCAGACACTCTATCCAGTTGAGCTACGGATGCATTAACTAAAATAGACCTAATCGGTCTATCTTGAGCTAAAAAAATATTAACATAAAAGTAATAAAAAATCAAGAGTCTATTTCAGGACAGCTTTAATCCTCCGTACCCCAGCTGAACTTGACTGTTCCTTTTTGATTTTAAACTCCCCAAGCTCGCCGGTTGAGTTGACATGTGGTCCGCCACAGATTTCCATTGAGAATAGATTTTTATCAGAACCTATTTTGTAGACCTTTACTTTGTCTCCGTATTTTGCGTCGAATACACCGATAGCTCCTTTTTCTTTTGCTTCATCTACAGTCACTTCTTCAAAGTTAATTGGTAGGTCTTTTTGAATTACTTCATTGACCAGTTCTTCCACTTTTTGTTTTTCTTCGACTGTTAATTTTTCATTATGGGTAAAATCAAACCGTAATCGCTTGGCTGTAATATTAGAACCTTTTTGATAAACATGATTACCTAAAATTTTTCGTAGAGCTGCATTTAGTAGGTGAGTAGCAGTATGAAGTTTAGCGGTTTCCTCTCCGGAGTCAGCTAGTCCGCCTTTAAATTTACCAGCACTTGCTGTTCGGGATAGTTCTTGGTGTTTTTTAAGTTCTTTTTTAAATTCTTTTTCGTCAATCTCTATTCCTTTTTCTTCAGCAAGTTCTTTAGTCATTTCTATTGGAAAGCCATAAGTTTGATATAAATCAAAAGCCTCCTTGCCATTAATATTGCCTTTCTTTTCAAATTCTTTTAATCCTTTTTCTAATGTTTTAGAGAATTTTTTTTCTTCTTTATTAATTTCATTTAAAATAAAAACATAATTTTGTTCCAGCTCAGGATAAGCTTCTTTATAATCACTAATTACTATTTGAGCAATTTCTTTGGTCCATAGTTCTTTGGTGATACCAAGCTGTTTGCCGTATCTAATAGCTCGTCTAATAAGGCGTCTCACAATATAACCTTGATCGGTGTTTGATGGAGCAACCCCTTTATTATCACCCATAATAAAAGCAGCTGCTTTAATATGGTCGGCAATAATTCTAAATTGTTTTCTTGTATTAACCCAACATCGTTTACCATTTTTTATGTATTCGTCATCAGCGTCATCTCCATATTTAAGATTTGATAGTTCCTCGATTTTTTTAATTATATTAGCAAAAAGTTCTGTTTTGTAGTTATCGTCAACTCCATTTATTACAGCTAAGATTCTTTCCAGCCCCATGCCGGTATCAACATTTTGTTGTGCTAATGGTTCAAAATTACCGTCTTTTGTTTTATTGTATTGCATAAATACATCGTTCCAAATTTCAACCCAACTGTCATGATCATCATTAAAGCTGTCTGGCACCTTGTTAGGATCACCAACCCAATAAAACATTTCAGTATCAGGTCCGCATGGCCCGGTTTCTCCGGCTGGTCCCCACCAGTTTTCTTTTTTTCCTAATCTAGCAATTCTTTTTTCCGGCATCCCTAAATTTTTCCAAATTTCAAAAGCCTCTGAATCAAAGGGTGCATTATCATCGCCCTCAAAAACAGAACAGGCTAATCTATTTTTATCCAGACCCAACCATTCAGATGAAGTTAGAAATTCCCAGCTCCATTCAATAGCTTCTTTTTTAAAGTAATCGCCGAAAGACCAATTGCCAAGCATTTCAAAAAAAGTGTGATGAGTTGTATCTCCTACTTCATCTATATCCGATGTTCTAATACATTTTTGAGCATTAGTAACTCTGTTGCCGCCCGGGTGTTCTTCTCCCATTAAATATGGAACTAATGGATGCATTCCGGCAGTAGTAAATAAAACCGTTGGATCATTCTCCGGGATTAATGATTCACTTGGTATAATTGTATGACCTTTTGATTTAAAAAAGTCTAAATATTTTTGTCTAATTTCTTTTGCTTTCATAAAATTAAATTTTCCATTTTTGTTTTATTTTTTCTATATCTAAAATATTCAAAGTCTCCTTGTTTATTTCAGTGCTTCTTTCCAGAAACTCATCTTCTCTCATATTACTATTTTCAAGGTCTATAAAAAATTTTATAATTTTAATTTTTTTAGGAGATTCAGTTGGTAAGTCACAGGCAAAGTATTTAAGATAATCTTCAAGATATCCCATTGAAGACACCAGTTCTTTTTTAGCAATTTCAGGGTTGTTTGTTATTTCTTCTATATAACTATTTAATAAATTTATTTCTTGAGGAAGCTTATTGTATATATTTTCAGGTAATTCAGGAAATTTTTTTCTTGTTGTGTCTGTTTCTTCCTCTTCTCTGAATTCATATTGTTCATCAGAACCTTTCATTGGAAATGCTTTTAAGCCACTTTTTTTTAACTCCGTCCGTTCTTCTTCTGTTAAATTTTCCAAAGAAACAATATCTCCATTTTTGTTTTTTGCAAAATATTTATTTTCACCAATAAAATACTTTCCGTTTTCATAATTTTTTGCATATCTATCGGCGGTTGATATAATAGAATTTCCAAATATATGAACAAAATGATTATTTGGTTCAATTTTGGGTAAATCACTATCTTTAAATGTTTCTGAAATAGAATTTTTAAAATCTTTAGCGTTTTGCTGCATTTTATTTCGATCTTCTTCTTTGATTATATTTTGTTCAACCAAATAAAAAGCAAGATCACTTTCTAAAAAGTGTTTATAGTCTTTTAACCTTTCCAGTGTAAGCTCGAGCCTTTTTGCATTTTCTCTTTTAGGATCAAATGACTCCCCGTGCATTTGTTCAGACATAAATTTAAAATTATTGATTTGTATAATTTTAGTTTAGTTTTTTAGTTGGTTGATGTCAATGAATTTCTATAATTCATTTAATAATATCAATTCCGGTTTTTTAAGGTTGGTATCAAAAATCGCAAAACTTGGTTGGAAAAACACTCCGCCAGTTGTCCCGGGATTTAGCAAAATGGTTTTGTTTATTGTTTCTATTGTTGGTTTATGGCTGTGTCCGAAAAATACTAAGTTAAATTTTTCTGATTTAGCTAGATTTTTGGCGATCCAAGGATAATGTGTAATTGCGATTTTTAATTTATCTATTTTAAATTCCCCGATTTTATCAAAAATTTGTATAGTTTTATTTTCAGAATTTTTGATTTTTTTACCGTCTTCTTCATGCCATTCTTCATTATTACCAAAAACATAATATAAATCACCTTTAAAATTTTCAATTAAAAAAGAAAAAGTGTCATAAAGTACCAAATCTCCACAGCAAATTAAAGTTTTAATTTTATTTTTATTTATGTAATTTAAAGCTTTTTCTAAATTAGCTAAATTATCATGAACATCAGAAATAATAGCAAACTTCATACAGGATCGTTCCCTCCTTTATTAAATGGATTGCATCTGATTATACGTGAAAGTGTTTTTATCCCACCTCTAATAACCCCATATTTTTTAATCGCCTGATAACCGTATTCCGAGCAACTTGGATGAAACCGACAATAACCATGCGGAAAAAATATCTTCATAAAACCATGGTCAAATGAAAAAGTCTTTTGATAAAAACGGATTAACTTTAAAATAATTTTCCTTGGAAAATAAAAAAAATAATTAATTGTTTCTTTGATGTTCATATGATATTATAATACTATAAGCAATTTTTAGAAGCAAGGTGTTAAATAATTGTTTGCGATATGGTATAAATAGCCTATTATATAATAAGTTTAATTTAATTAATATTAGATGCTGATTTATGGACTATAAAAAAAGATCAATAGAGTTACATAAAAAATATCAAGGCAAAATTGAAATTAAATCAAAAGTTCCGGTTAACAGCAGGGATGATTTGTCTTTGATTTATACGCCGGGTGTTGCCGGACCGAGTAGAGAAATAGCTCAAGATAAAAGTAAAGCTTATGATTTAACGATGAAGGGACAGACGGTTGCGATTATTAGTGATGGTTCGGCTGTTTTAGGGCTGGGGAATATTGGTCCGGAGGCGGCTTTGCCTGTGATGGAGGGTAAAGCTGTAATTTTTAAAAAGTTTGTTGGGTTAGATGCTTTTCCTCTTTGTCTTGATACGCAAGATGTTGACGAAATAGTTCAGACCGTTAAATTTTTAGCACCTAATTTTGCAGCTATAAATTTAGAAGATATTTCTGCGCCCAGATGTTTTGAGGTAGAAAGACAACTGCAAAATATTGGAATTCCGGTTATGCACGACGATCAGCACGGTACCGCGGTTGTTGTTTTCGCCGGATTAATTAATGCTTTAAAAGTTGTTAAAAAAGATTTATCTAAAGTTAAAGTAATTATAGCCGGAGCCGGTGCGGCCGGAGTGGCTATTTTAAAGCTCTTAAAATCAGCTGGAATGAAAAATGTTTTAGTTTGCGATAGTAAAGGAATAATCTGTTCGCATCGAAAAGATATCTCCAGAAATTCCTACAAGCAAACAATAATAAAAACAACCAACGATAAAGGTAAGTGTGGTAGTTTGCAAGATGCCTTAGAAAGAGCCGATGTATTTATCGGCGTGTCCGGGCCCAATACTTTAAAAAAAGAGTGGATTAAAAAAATGAACAGTAAACCAATTATTTTTGCCATGGCTAATCCTAACCCGGAGATTACTCTAGAAGACGCAACTCAAGGTGGAGCTTATATCATAGCAACCGGTCGGTCTGATTATCCAAATCAAGTTAACAATGCTCTTGCTTACCCGGGAATCTTTAAAGGAGCAATTGAATGTAGGACAAAAAAAATTACCCCAAAAATGAAGTTAGCAGCAAGTTATGCAATAGCCGGTTTAATAAAAAAACCAAGTAGAAAAAATATTATTCCAAGCATTCTAAATAAAAAAACTCACGAAGCAGTCACGCAAGTAGTTAAAAAAGCAGTTTAAGGGTTATTGTATATAAAAAACGATTCCAGCGAATCGTTTTTTATATCAATTTTATTTTTTGGAAAGCTTTTAATATAGCTTGTTCTATTTCTTGAAATTCTTTTTTTTCTATTCCCGGTCTGCAGATTATCACTACATCCAGTCCTTTTTTAATTTTATCCAAGTTTTTATGAATTACTTCTCTAATTTGCCTTTTAATTTTATTTCTAGCCACAGCCTTTTTGGAGATTTTTGTTGAGACCACAATTCCGAAGCGAGAGTCCGGCAAATTATTTTCAGTTGCTTTTACTCCTAGAACTTCACTAAAAAAACTTTGACCTACTTTAAAAGCATTGTCAAAGTCTTTTCTGTGTGTTAACCGATTGTTTTTAGGCAACATAAAACAGGCAACAGATTTATTAAACTGTTGTTAATCTTTTTCTACCTCTGTCCCTTCTGGCTTTTAAGACGTTTTGTCCGTCTTTAGTTAACATTCTTTTTCGAAAACCATGTTTTTTAGCGGCTTTTCTTGTCTTTGGTTGAAATGTTCTTTTTGGCATATTTATTTAGCTTCTAGCTTTACTAACTTCCTTAGCTTCACTAGCTTATTTAATAATAATTACATTATAGATGGTTTTTATAAAAAATCAAGGGCAAGGGGTTGAATATAAATTATTTTTTGTATAATATAAGATTATGTTAAAAAATATTACAATTAAAGAAAATAACGCCAAACAAAGAATAGATAAATTTTTAAGCGAAGAGTTCCCAGAGTACTCTCGTTCTTTTTGGCAAAAAATGATAAAAGATGATTTGGTTTTAGTAAAAAATAAGAAGGTCAGATCTCATTATAAGTTAGAAGCGGGTGATAAAATTAAAATAACAAAGAAAGAAGTTAAAAAAGAAGCTAAAGAAAAAGAAATCAGTTTAAAATCCGATAAAAAAATAAAATTTAAAGTTATTTTTGAGAATAATGATTTTTTAGTAATCGATAAACCAGTTGGGGTTCCGGTTCATCCGTCCGAAAGCACCCCAAGTAAAACTTTAGTCAATGGATTGCTTGCTAAGTATCCTAAGTTAAAAAATGTTGGCGAGAACTCAGCTCGTCCCGGCATTGTGCATCGGCTAGACAAAGATGTTTCCGGGGTAATGGTTGTTGCTAAAAACCAAGAAACATTTTTATATTTAAAAAATCAATTTAAAGAACGAAAAGTAAATAAAGAGTATTTAGCTTTGGCTCATGATAAAGTTGGTAAGGATGAAAGTGAAATTAATTTAAAAATCAGAAGAAGTAAGAGAACTGGTTTAATGACGATCAGTACGAGAGAAGACGCCAGAGAAGCCAAAACTTTATTTTGGACAGAAAAAAGATTTAAAAATTTCACTTTTTTAAAAGTAAAAATTTTAACCGGACGCACTCATCAGATTAGAGTTCATTTTAAAAGTTTGGGCCATCCAATTGCCGGAGATAAAATGTATTTTATAAAAAAATATCAAAAGTTCAAAGCTCCGGGATTAAAAAGAATGTTTTTACATTCTCATAAGTTAGGCTTTAAGGATAAAAACGGAGATGAGTTAGAGTTTATCGTAGAACTGCCAAAAGAGCTGAAAAATTCTTTAGAAAATTTAGCCCCATAATTTTATGATAGAGCAAAACAAAAAAGTAATAGTAATTGCCGGGCCAACCGGCAGCGGAGAAAGCACTATTACAAATAAGATAATTGAAAAATATCCTAATTATACTCGTTTGGTTACAGCTACTACAAGACAGCCAAGATTAAAAGAGAAACAAGCAGTTGATTATTATTTTTTTTCTAAAGAAATATTTTTACAAGAAATAAAAAAAGGAAATATTATTGAATATACTTATGTTAAAAATAGAGATGTATATTATGGGAGCTATAAACTCGACCTTGAAGAAAAATTTAAAAAAGGATTAACTGTTGTAGTTAATCCAGATATTGTGGGTACTAAATATTATAAAAAATATTATAATGCCGTTACTATTTTTATTAAACCACAATCAATTAATGATTTAACAGGCAGACTTAAGAAAAGAGACCCATCAATAAGCAAAGAAGAATTAAAAAATAGAATTGAAGATGCTAAAAGAGAGATAGAAGAAGAGGAGCAGTTTTATGACTACATCGTAATCAATCACGAAAATAAACTAGATGAGGCTATTTTAGAGGTTGAAAATATTATCACAAAAAAAAGGGCCAAAAAGACGGGTTAAGATTAACAGGAGAGGAAGGTAGTTGTTAATATTGGTAGTGTGTCTTTTTGGCCCAAAGGTATTTTTTTGAAGAAAGAACTGTTTTTATTTCTGATTTAATTACACCATACTATCTTTTAAAAGTCAAGCCATTTTACGTAAAGCATTGACATAAAAACTAAAATATGGTATATTATCGACAAGTAACCAGTTACTCTAAAAAGGTCGGACTGGTGTAATTGTTCATAGACTCAGAGTCTATACTAATTCACTAAAACGAATTACATGGCTGATAAAACTCCAGATCAAGAGTTTGTAGAATACATTGTGAAAACAATTGTTTCTAATCCTGATGATGTTACAACTGTAAGAACAGTTGACGAAATGGGAGTCCTTTTGACTCTTAAAATCAACCAAGCTGACATGGGATTTGTCGTAGGACGACAAGGTCAAACAGCTCGTGCTATCCGCACTTTGCTAAAAATTGTTGGTGCTAAAGCTAACGCCAGAATCAATCTAAAGATTGAGGAACCAGAAGGCGGAAGAAGAGCTCCAGCAAGAGCAGAGACTGCAACTGAAAATGTTAGTACCGATATGGTTGATGATCTAAAAATCTAAGATCAAAGTATATAAATAAAAAGCCACAGTTTATTGATTGTGGCTTTTTATTTATAAATTTTTGCAAGATTGATTTATTTATATATTATCTATGAAATTTAATATCCTTACAATTTTTCCAAGACTTTTTGATTCTTTTTTACAAGAATCTTTAATTAAAAAATCAATTGATAAAAAATTGATTGATTTTAATGTTGTAAATATCCGAGATTTTACAGTTGATAAACATAAAACAGTTGACGATACTTCTTATGGAGGTGGACCGGGCATGGTTATGAAAATCGAACCAATTTATAAAGCGCTTAAATCTATTAAGAAGAAAAAGAAGAGTAAAATTATTTTATTGACTCCAGCCGGAAAGCAATTTAATCAAAATATGGCCCAGGAATTTTCTAAATTAGATGAACTTATTTTTGTCTGCGGACGCTACGAAGGAATCGACGCGCGCATAGATAATTTTATTGATGAAAAAATCTCTATCGGTTCATATGTTTTAAATGGCGGAGAGATAGCAGCCCAAGTAATCATTGAATCAGTTTTTAGGTTAATTCCTGGAACATTAGGAAATATAAAATCATTAGAAGAAGAGACCTTTAGCATAACTTCAAATACCAATTTTGAATATCCTCAATACACTCGCCCGGAAGTTTTTGAGGTAGGTAATAAAAAGCACAAAGTACCAAAAATTTTACTTTCCGGCGATCATAAGAAAATAAAAGAATACAGGGCGAGCCATTGACTTTTGCTCAAAATAGTGTATACTTACTAAAAATATAAAACAGCTCTTTTATTAAAACTTTACATATAGTGAGGGAATAAAATGATTGGAGAAACGCCGTTTTTAAGACCAGTAGTTAGTGGAGAGAGGTTTTACGCTAGCTATCCGGCAGATGTTGTCGTTAAGGTGTCTGGTGTTTCTCGCGCAAAACGAGAAAAACCAAACTGGCTTCGTTTAGCAGAGTTTAAAAATGCCAAAAAAGGACAAAAGATTGACGTTTTTGTTTAAATTGTTTTTTTATATTTAATGTTATAGCGGGAGGGGTGGATGACTGCAAAGCGAAGCAATAGAAGAAAAAGGAAAGAAAAACACGACAAAGAAGCAAGGAAGATCAAAGTATATTTGGAGGGTTTGAAAAATGGGATTACTAAAAGGGGGAGAAAATTAAAAAAAGAAGCATGTCCTTTAGCCAGTGATGATTTACAGGCAGAAATAGAAAGATTGCAATTTAACAAAAAAAAGTATCAAAATAAATTGAATCGCCTTTCTGCTTGATAATATCTTCATATGTTATCAATTGCTCGTAAGATTTTAAAATCAGACGAGCAATTTTTTATTTTGACAAAGATTTGTTTTGGTATATTATTTAGTTATATGGAATCAAACCCTTTTGAAAATGTTTTAAAACAACTTAATCAAGTAAAAGAAATAATTAAAATTGAAGAAGATGTTCATACTTGTTTTTTGGGTCCGCAGAGATTTTTAGAGGTTTCTATTCCGGTTAAAATGGACAATGGGAAGGTAAAAGTTTTTAAAGGTTTCCGGTCGCAGTATAACGATGCCCGAGGTCCTTATAAAGGTGGCATTAGATTTCATCCCGATGTTTCGCGTGATGAAGTAAAGGCGCTTAGTGCTTGGATGACCTGGAAAACAGCAGTTGTAAATATTCCGCTTGGCGGAGCCAAAGGTGGCGTAATAGCAAATCCAAAAGAAATGTCAGATAGAGAGTTAGAGCATTTATCTCGTGGTTACATCCGGGCGATATATAAATTTTTAGGTCCAACTATAGATATCCCAGCCCCGGATGTTTATACTGACCCGCGAATTATGGGCTGGATGATGGATGAGTACGAAAAATTAGAAGGAGCTCATGCGCCGGGAGTGATTACTGGTAAGCCTCTTTCTCTGGGAGGTTCACAGGTCAGAGAATATGCCACAGCCCAAGGCGCTTTTTATGCTTTGGAAGAAGGAGCTAAAAAATTAGGCTTAAATAAAAATGCTACCGTTGGTATTCAAGGTTTTGGTAACGCCGGAAAATTTATTGCCAGACTTTTAGAAGAGGCCGGATATAAGATAACTGTTATCAGTGACTCCAAAGGAAAGGCTGTAGATTGTAAGGGGCTTGATATCGGAAAAGTGGAAGAGTATAAAACAGAAAAAGGTTCAGTGCAGGGCTATGAAAACGTTGATGAAATAAACGGAATAAAATGTCTTCATCAAGATGTTGATATTTTAATTCCGGCTGCTCTGGAAAATTCTATAGACGAAGAAGAGGCCAAAAAAATCCAAGCCAAGATGATCGTGGAGCTTGCCAATGGACCAATTACTCCGGAGGCGGATAAAATCTTAAAAGAAAAAAATGTTTTAGTTATTCCTGATATTCTGGCTAACGCCGGCGGTGTTACAGTCAGTTATTTTGAGCAAGTCCAAAATGCTTATGGATACTATTGGGAAGAAGAAGAGATTTTAGACAAACTAAAAAAGACCATGGTTAATGCTTTTAATGAAATTTGGAAGAAAAAAGAAAAGTACAATACAACCCTAAGAATGGGCGCCTACGCCCTAGCCATAGAAAGAGTAGCCAAAGCAATGAAGGACCGAGGTTGGGTTTGATAGGCTCATTATTGACTTTTTATTGTTTTTGCTGTATATATAATTATACTTTTAATTATGTTCTTTAACCTTAACAAGAGGAGTTGACGATGGTAAAGACAATGGCAGAGGAGTCGGAAATAACGGAGTATAGGGTTTTCTCGGAAGCTTGGTTACGAGTTGCGAAAAATGACCCTAACATTTTAATTGTTGAAGATGACCATTCCGATCGGCATAGATTTGTTTGTGACGCTCAAGAAGTGGGGCTCATTCCTTGTATCGCTGTTAATATAAGTGAGGGGATCATGTGTTTGCGCCAGCAGAAATGGGATTATGTTTTGTGGTTTGGTGATTTATTTCCACGCCAAATTTCAACCGCGGGTTAAAAACAACTCTTCAAAATTTTAATATTCTCTTTATCAGAACCTTCGCCGGAAAAACCGGGGACTTCCAAAATCCAGGGCAATTTATTTGCCCTGTTTTCTTTTGCTAAATTTTTAAAGCCTTGCAAGCCGATATAGCCCTCGCCGATGTTTTCGTGTCGGTCGCGGCAAGAGCCTGATAATGTTTTTGAGTCGTTGATGTGGAGAACGATAATTTTATTTTTTCCAATTTCTTTTTCCCATTCATCAAAAAAAGATTTTATTTTTTGCGGGGTGTATTCATCTATAATTCCAGACTCAAATGAATGAGCCGTATCGATACAAACTCCAACTCGAGATGAATTTACTTGCTTGATTATTATCCCGATTTCTTTTGGTGTGGTACCGACCTTTGTGCCTTCGCCGGCGTTGTTTTCTATTATAAGTTTTGTCTTGCCCGGAACTTTTTCTAAAATTATTTTTATTGCTTCAGAGCATTTTTTAAGAGCATCTTTTATCTCTAAATCTTTCCTGGTACCGATATGAAATATCACTCCTTCAGCCTCAATTAATTCTGCTATTTTCATTTGTTCAATTAAATTATTAATAGATTTATCTCTAATAATATCATCGGGCGTGGCAATGTTAACCAGATACGGAGCATGTAAAAAAATCGGCCCAATATTACTTTCTTTAATTTTTTCTTTAAACAAATCAGTCTCTTTTTTGCTCGGTAATTTAACTCTCCACTGCCTTGGAGATGAGCCAAAAATTTGAATTGTATTTGCCCCAATACTTTCGGCATTTTTTATCGCCTTGTGTAGTCCGCCGGCAACCGATACGTGAGCTCCGATTTTTATCATATAGCTTTTTCTTTTTTTAATAATTTTATTTTTTGTTTTGTCCCTTTGCGGTAACCCCCAATTTCTCCGCTAGATTTTATAACACGATGGCAAGGGATTTTAGGATCATAATTTTTATTCAAAATATTGCCAACAGCGCGGTAGGCTTTTGGCGAGTCAGACTTAACAGCTACTTGTTTATAAGTCATTGTTTTTCCTTTTGGAATTTTCCTAACTGTTCTTAAAACTTTATTCTTAAAAACAGACGGCGTTCTATAAGCCGGAGATCCCTTTTTATTTCCAATTTTAGCTCTATTTTTCATAAAAAATTTATCTGATTTATATTGTTATTATATATATAGTAGAATCCCTTGACAAGTTTTTTTTATTTGTTATTATTAGAAACAGTTTAATCATATTACTTTATGATACAAATAAAAACTTTTTTCTTATATTCAAGCGGTTGATTGTCCTGTTGTTTTTTGTTCTTTTTGAAGCCGCTAACAAGAGCGGTTTTTTTAATCTTTAAAAATTTGACAGTCGATATAAGGTTTTGCCAAAGGCGTAACTTTGTACCGGTTGTTAATGATAGAACGTTGACAATTTAATAGCGAGTAACACAAGTTTGAATTTATTACACTCCAGTCGTAATAAATTTATAAGTAAACTCATTTGAGTTTACGATTAAACGAGCATTTATTTTTTATCTCTATAATTTTTATAGAGGTAGCCAAAGTTTTTGCGGTTAATTTTAGATTCGTTCTCGAATGAATCTAAAGAAAGAAAAAAATAAGGGCGTATGGTGGATGCCTTGACACAAAAAGCCGATGAAGGACGTAGCAACCTGCGATAAGCTTCGGGGAGGCGGTAAGCAACCTTTGATCCGAAGATTTCCGAATGGGGAAACCCCCCTATGCAAACCATAGGGATCCGTTATCTGAATTCATAGGATAATGAGATGGGCACCCGGGGAATTGAAACATCTTAGTACCCGGAGGAAAAGAAAATAATGTCAGCCTAGCTGATACATTCCCTAAGTAGTGGCGAACGAACGGGGAAGAGCCTAAACTTTGTAAACTTTGCTGAAGTTTATTTGTCTTTTGACTTTTAAATGGAAGCTTTAAGGCTTTAGGGCCATATGTTTGCAGAGGGTTGTAAGAGACTGTATCTGTTTCCTAAATAAAACAGGGTAAAGTTACAAATAATTTTTCTAGCAGAATCGTCTGGAAAGACGAACCATAGACGGTGATAGTCCGGTAAGCGAAAGAAGAATTACTTTACGACAGTTTTCTTGAGTAGTGCGGGACACGTGAAATCCTGTATGAATCTGGGTCGACTATGATCCAAGGCTAAATACTTTTTGTGATCGATAGTGAACAAGTACCGTGAGGGAAAGGTTAAAAGCATCCCGGTGAGGGAGATGAAATAGTATCTGAAACCATACGCTTACAAGGAATCAGAGCCGTGTTTACACGGTGATGGTGTGCCTATTGAAGAATGAGCCAACGAGTTTGTGTTTGTCGTTGCTTAAGCTCTACGGAGCGAAGGCAAAGTGAAAGCGAGCGTTAACCCGCGAAATTATAATGGCAAATACAAGACCCGAAGCCGAGTGACCTAACCATGGCCAGGATGAAGCCCATCGAAAGATGAGTGGAGGTCCGAACCCACTAGTCGTGCAACACTAGGGGATGAGCTGTGGTTAGCGGAGAAATTCCAATCGAACTCGGCAATAGCTGGTTCTCCTCGAAATAGCTGTAGGGCTAGCCTTGAGTAAATTAGAGTCTGGGGGTAGAGCACTGAATGGGACCGGGGGAGTAAATCCTACCGTTTCCAACCAAACTCCGAATACCAGATTTCCGTACCTCGGGAGTTAGACCGTGGGGGCTAAGCTCCACTGGTCGAAAGGGAAACAGCCCAGATCGCAGTCTAAGGTCCCTAAATCTATACTAAGTGTAAAAAGTGGTGAAATAACTCCGACAACCAGGAGGTTGGCTTAGAAGCAGCCATCCTTTAAAGAAAGCGTAACAGCTCACTGGTCAAGTCGTTTTGCGCTGAAAATGTATCGGGGCTAAAGTATAGTACCGAAGACGCGAGTTCATTCCTGCTTAGGCAGGTTTGAGCGGTAGAGGAGCATTCTATGGTCGCTGAAGTCATATCGCGAGGTGTGGTGGAGAGCATAGAAGAGAGAATGTTGGCATGAGTAACAAAAAGACAGGTGAAAACCCTGTCCACCGTAAATCTAAGGTTTCCTGGGCAACGCAAATCGACCCAGGGTTAGTCGGTCCTAAGACGAGTCTAGTGTAGTGCTAGGGTAGCCGATGGATAAGCTGGTTAATATTCCAGCACCGCCATTTAATGTTAATAAGGTGCGCGGTTCTAAATTTTAAGCATACTATGGTTTGTGTGTCGACCTTTAGTTTACTAAAGGGCGAAAGATTTTATTTCGGTAAGGTCAATTTAAAAAGATGAATCGCCTAGAAAAGCCTTTGCGACTTAATTAGATGGCGACCGTACTAAAACCAACACAGGTAGATGAGGCGAGTAGCCTCAGGTGTACGAGAGAACCTTCGTTTAGGAACTAGGCAAAACAGCGGCCGTAACTTCGGGATAAGGCCTGCCCCACTTCTGTGGGGCCGCAGCTAAAGACCCCTGATGACTGTTTACCAAAAACACAGGTCCCTGCTAAATCGCAAGATGATGTATAGGGGCTGATGCCTGGCCAGTGTCCGAACGTTAAGGAAGAGGGTTATCCTTCGGGAGAAGCTTTCGACTGAAGCGCGGATGAACGCCGGCCGTAACTATAACGGTCCTAAGGTAGCGAAATTCCTTGACGGGTGAGTTCCGTCCTGCACGAATGGCATAACAATTGGGGGACTGTCTCAACGAAGGACTCGGTGAAATTGCAAGACGAGTAAAGATGCTCGTTACCCGCGGCTGGACGAAAAGACCCCGTGAAGCTTTACTACAGCTTGATATTGGATTAGGGGTATACCTGTTCAGAATAGGTGGGAGCCTTCGGGCGCCAGTGAGATACCACCCTTGTATAGTTTTAATCCTAACCCTGCGCCGATATTGGCGGCTAAAATTTTTAGCAATCAATACCGGTGCGGGGACAGTATCTGGTGGGTAGTTTGACTGGGGCGGTGGCCTCCCAAAAAGTAACGGAGGCGTTTACAAAGGTTGGCTAGGTCCGGATGGAAATCGGGCCGATAGTGCAAGCGCATAAGCCAGCTTTACTGCAAGACCTACAAGTCGAGCAGTTGCGAAAGCAGAAGCTAGTGATCCGACCGTACGATATAGGACGGCGGAAGCTCAACGGATAAAAGCTACTCCGGGGATAACAGGCTAGTCTGGTCCAAGAGTTCACATCGACGACCAGGTTCGGCACCTCGATGTCGGCTCGTCCTATCCTGGGGCTGAAGAAGGTCCCAAGGGTTTGGCTGTTCGCCAATTAAAAGGGCACGCGAGCTGGGTTCAGAACGTCGTGAGACAGTTCGGTCTCCTATCCGCCGTGGGCGTAAAGAAACTTGAGAAGGCCGATCCCTAGTACGAGAGGACCGGGATTGACGAACCTCTAGTGTACCAGTTGTTCTACCAAGGGCATTGCTGGGTAGCTACGTTCGGTTTGGATAAGCGCTGAAAGCATCTAAGCACGAAGCCGTCTTCAAGATTAAGTTTCTTAGATTCGCGAGAGACTATCGCGTAAATAGGTCCTATGTGTAAGCCCGGCAACGGGTTTAGCAGAGGGATACTAATCAATCGTATTTTTTCTTTCTTAACCAACTTAGTTTCAGTTTCCACTGAAATTGGGTTGGTATTGAATTAATCGCAAAAACTTTGGCTATTAAAGTTTATACTTTGTTGCCTCGCTCTTTATAACGGGACTGTTGTCAATTGCTGGTATATCTATCAATATAACAGTAGTTGATAACAGTCCCAACATGAAAAAGTGCCAAAATTCTGGTGATACTAGCAAGAGGGCCACACCTGTTCCCATCCCGAACACAGAAGTTAAGCCTCTTAGCGCCGATGATACTGCATAGCGGGAAAGTAGGTCATCGCCAGAATTTTGGTACTTTTTTAATTTTAAATTTAAAAAGGCCTTTGTCAGTTTTGACAAAGGCCTGTTTTTTTTAGTTATTTTTTAATTCCCCCTAATGTTTTGGTAAAGATATGATAACACAGTTGTCATTAAATGAGTACTTTACTCCCATTTTGTACAAAATTTGGAAGGAAGCCATCAACTCTAAGTCATCTCCTCGATGGTCGCAATCTTTCTCAGATGCAGATCTTTTTGTTAAACTGGTGTATTTTTCCAGTAAGGACATATCTGCGTTTGCCTGGCAAAAATGGATGTTAATTCCTTCTCCCTGAATTTTTTCATAGTGAATTTCAACCAAACCGTCGTTTATAGTCAGTAGTTTTTTAAGTAATCTCCCGGAGAATTTTTCTATTTTTCTCCGATCAACCAAGAAATTTACATCGTCTATTTTTTGCCAGACAACTTTTTCTTTTCCGTGTTCTAACTGTAAGTAGTGTATGAGTTGAGAAAGAAAATATTTCTCGTTGTTTATTTCTTCGGTCTTGTTCATATCGTTAGACACTGCACCGAAAATTTTCAGCGCTTCATCTACCCGGCTAGAGCTTTCGACAATTGGTTGAGCTTTTTCCAGACATTTTTTACAAGCGCTGTCGTCACCGTTATCGCAATGTTTTTTACAGATAATATTTGCCAGTCCACCGGCAGCCATGCTAGGATTTTTAATAGAGTGATCAAAATAAGTCATCATACCTTGAAGAGTTTTAGCTTCAATAATATGAGCAATTTTTTGAAATTCTTCCTCAAACCACGATAACTCTCTTTCAATAGCCACTATCTCCTGCCCAACAGCGTCGATAAACCTTCTTTCGTCTTTACTAATTTCCATTTTTTTGCCGGTAGCATCAACGATTACAAACCAAGTACCGCGAGGAGTTTCCACCATTGTATAGTAAATGGCGTTTATTTCCTCGTTCTTGATAAGATCCAACATGTATTCTGTTAGAGGATTTTCCAAGGGGTCTGTTATGTATTCACTGTCCACTTTCCGTCTTATTATAGAAGACAATGGCGGCGGAATGTTTTTTAAGGAGGTATCTCTTTGTGGTGGATGTCTGCCTGATATTCCCACCGATATTATTTTATACTCCTCCTCTGTTATTTGGCTGATTATGGCACGATTACCTTTTTTGCCTCCTTGAAGCGCCAGTAAAAGCCCTTTTGGCAGTTTTTGAAAAAGATCGTCAAAATCTTCCCACCTTGTTTTTTCTCTAACCCAAACTAAAAGATCCCATTTTTCAATAAAAAATCCATCATTAGCCCCTGTTTCTGTAATTTGCCCTTCAACCCCTAAACTTGTTTCTGATAAAATATTTTTTTCCATTTTTCTTCCCCCTAAAATATATTTTTTAAATTGTGAGTGTACAATAAGTCTATTTTTCTATTATTAAATCAAATATCTATAAAAAAGCAATAGTTTTTATAATAATTTAAACCTTTTTCTTTTTTCTTAGTTTGATCGTCGACACCTCTGCCAGTTGTATTCCATCTAGTTCTCCGCTCTCTATAATATCAAGAACAGCTTTTATTTTAGAAGCGTAGTTAAAGTTTTCCGTTAGTCCTTTTGTTCTGGCAATGCGTTCAAAAATCTTTTTTCTGTGTTCAAAATTTTCCAAAGGAATTTTTATTTCTTCACCCGGCTGTATATTATCGGGGTCAGAAATATTATTATATTCAGCCAGTTTCAGATAGTTTTTAATATAAAATTTACTACTTATTTTTGATAAAATTTCATTATTGCCAACTGTGTAGGTATAATAAGGCTCCTCTCTTAATTCTTTTCTTATTTTATTGGTTTTGTTTATCATGTAATCAATAAAACTGACTCGAGTCCTTTCATCTTTATTGGGAGTTTTTCTGATATATTCATAGATAAATCCACCATTATAACCGCAGGCCATTAATTCACGATCATTTATTTTTCCGCTTAACTCCTCAAAAAATTTAGCACAAGCCTCAGCGCTTTTAATCGGATCAAAGCGATTGTCTATGGTTTTCCCGTTTTTTTCATACACCAGTCCATAAAGCCTGGCGGTACTTTCTATAAATTGATAGGCGCCGCGAGCATTAGCCGGTGAAACTGATTTTTCATTAAATCCGCCGGACTCCGGTATGGCAACATAGGCCAGATTTCCTGAAAGACCTTTTTTAACAAAAGGATTTTTAAGTTCATATATTTTTTGTTGCATTTTTAAATAACCCTCTACCAGCTCTTGCCATTTTTTTCCTCCCTTGCTATATTTTTCAAGCCAAATTTGGTCGAGATTTTCCACTAATTTTTCCGCATCCCAATCAATGTCAGTTTCAGCTTCAAAACTAAAAACATCGGCAATTGTTGGCTGTATTTCATCTTGTTTTTCATCTTCTCTCGCCATTTTATTGTCCGCAGGATCTCGCTGTGGCAGTGATTGTTTTTCTTCAAAATTTTCCCGAGCTTCTCGATGCAAAGCCTCCACCAAAGCCTTAAGATTTTCATTTTCAATCTTAATCTGCTCCGATGTTGGCTCTAGTTCTTCCTCTGATTTTTGATTTTTATCGTCTTCAATAGTCGGTAAATTTTTCTCGTTGTTTTTTAAACGCTCTATTCCTTCAGGAATAAGCGAACCCACGAACGCCCCTAGACCTATTTTAATCAACTTTCTCCTAGTTAGCTTATTTGTTTCATCATCTTTTTTAACTTTATCTTCAGTTGATTTTTTTTCGGCTAATTTTTTCTCTTTGCGTGCTTTTTTTATCTCGTCATGATCGTTAAGTGGTGAAATTTTTTCAAAATTCATATTTTATAAAATTAAGAATATATTAATATTTAACTACAATTTAAAATTATTGACAATATAGGAAGTTTTTTATATACTAATCTTAGCTCATTTGTTATAAAAATACAAAATAAAAGGAGGTGATTATTTGATTGTAATGTCAAGAGTATCTAGCGTGTAAAACGCCGATAGGCCTTTGAGGGGTAGGCGAAAAATCCCTCACAAAAAGAAAAACACTCAAAATAACAAGGGCTGGGGACTTAGAGTCTGCCAGCCCTCTTTTTATTAAAATTGAAAAATTATTAGCAATAGATTATACTCAATATATGAACAAAATCATTGAAGTAAAAAATTTAACCAAAACCTACGACTACTTTAAGAAAGAGCCGGGGCTTAAGAATTCTTTTAAGAATTTATTTAAACGAAAAAAGCTTTTTAAAAAAGCCGTGGATGATATTAGTTTTGATATTAATGAAGGTGAGATCGTTGGTTTTTTGGGGCCCAACGGAGCCGGCAAAACCACCACCTTAAAAATGCTCTCCGGGATTTTAACACCAAACAAAGGAGAAATAAAAGTTTTGGATTATAACCCGGAAAAAAGAGAAGCTGAATATCAGAGACAGTTTGCTTTAGTTATGGGACAAAAAAATCAGCTTTGGTGGGATCTGCCGCCAATGGAAAGTTTTTTATTGAACAAAGAAATCTACGGAGTTTCAAAGCAAGAGTTTACTGAAAATTTAGACGAGCTTGTTAAAGCTTTAAAAATAGAAGATATAATAGATAAGCAAGTTAGAAAATTGTCCTTAGGCGAGCGAATGAAAAGCGAGCTGGTAGCATCGCTTCTGCACAGCCCTAAAGTTTTATTTTTAGACGAGCCAACCATTGGCTTAGACGTGATAGCACAAAAAAATATCAGAGACTTTCTTAAAAAGTACAACCAAAAAAGAAAAACCACAATTTTGCTGACCTCACATTATATGGAAGACATCGTCGCGCTTTGCGATCGGCTTATTATTATCAACGAAGGAAAAATAATTTATAATGGTTCGATAAATGATTTAATGAAAAAATACGCACCCAATAAAATGATAACCGTCTTTTTTGAAAAAGAAATTTCAGCCAATGAATTGAAAAAGTTGGATAAAGTTTATAAAATAGAAGACTGTAAAGTTTTGTTCAAAGTTTCAAGAGAGGAAGTCAAAAATTTCGCCACTAAAATTCTTTCCTCAGATTTACCCGTCAAAGACATCGAAATCAGCGAGGTAGATGTTGACAGCATAATCCGAAACGTCTTTACAGGGTAGCGCTTATGTCCAAATATCTTTTAATTTTTTACAACAGCATTCAGAGAAGTTTAATCTATCGCTTCAACACCTTCTCTCTTTTGTTTATCCAAATTTTTGTTTTTGGAGTATTTTTTTATTTGTGGAGTTCTATTTACAGAGAGGGCGGGCAAATCGGCAACTATAGCTTGGGCGAAATGGTTACCTATTATTTTTTGGTAATTTTTTTAAGTTTAATTATCAAGGCCGATGTGGCTT
>Ga0257123_1000405_pt1 | contig 35682 bp, 31 predicted proteins | sample SI106_135metaG_FD_190185 | JGI IMG/M metagenome (GOLD analysis project Ga0257123, IMG submission 190185) | Marine microbial communities from Saanich Inlet, British Columbia, Canada - SI106_135 | ecosystem: Environmental > Aquatic > Marine > Inlet | place: Canada: British Columbia | collected...
TGAATAATTTAATTGAAACACAGTATAACACACATTTTAAGCGCGCTTCGTTGCATAAATGCGGTATAGAAACGGGTTGGCCAACATTCAAGAATTTTAAATAAAGGAATCGTATAATGCCAGAAAATGACAATATAACAAGACCAGCAATAAGAGAAATTATTGTTGATTTTGCTAACGAAATAAATTCTCGTTTACGAAAAGATGCCACTCCTTCAAACGAAGTCATATATTTTAGGAATGAACATAGAAAAAACAAAGAGCGTATCGTGGTTAGCGTTCCTTCTGAACTATTGAGATTTAGAAAAGATAATGGGCGGATTTTATCCGATGTGATGAGTTATGAAAAAGATACAGGCACTTTAAAAGAAAAAAGTGAAGAAGCTCAAGAAATTTTGCGTGATTTTCTTTTAAAAAAGGACCCTGAAAAAACCAATGAACTAATCAACTCAATAAAACATGTGGGACAAAGAGAGCCAGCTATTATAACCTGCGACGGTTTTTTGATAAATGGCAACAGAAGAAAAGTAGCAATGGACAAATTATATATTGATGAAGGTGATGATCAATATTCAACAATGAAAGTTGTAATCTTGCCAAATATTGGGGATGAAGGGGGGCCACCCACTTTAAAAGAAATAGAGCAAATTGAAAATAGATACCAATTACAAAGTCAAGGTAAATCAGAATATACTAGATTTGATAAAGCTCTCTCTATGAGATATAAAATGCAAAAAGGGATGAGTTTGAAAGAGCAATTAATAGATGATCCTCAATATACTGACTTTCAACCACGAGAAATAAATAAAGTCATAAATAAATTAGAAAAAGAGTATCTTGAACCCCTTGAATGTGTCGATGACTATTTATCAATTTTAGATAGGTCAGGTTTATATTCGACGGTTTCATCTGGTGCAGGTGATCGGTTAGGTAGATGGGAAGCATTTATTGATTATTATGCACGGGTAAAGAAAAACTTAAACGACCCTAATAAAAGAATTAAAATGGGTATTGATGAGAATGAAATTGGGGATATTGAAGAAATCGCTTTTAAAATAATTAGAAAGAGAGAATTCCCAGAATTACCAAAAGTCCATATGCTAATGAGACAATTACCTAAAATGTTGGAAAACAAACATGCTAAAAAGGAATTGGTAAAATTACTTGATATAGAGTTGGAACTAGATCCTGAAGAATGTTTTGATGAAAATGGAAACGAAAAGGACGAAAAAGAGAAAGACCTTGTTTGGGGTCAAAAAAATGCTTCTGTATTAATTAATCAAGTTAAAAAGGCAAAAAGAATCATTGATTATGAAAAAGAAAGAGAAACATCATTAACATTACTAGAAGCTTCATTGGCAAAACTAGAACATGAGAATATGGAACCTGATGTTGTAGAACTAGCAGATTTGAAAAAAGCAATGAATCTTGCTAAAGAAATTAAAGAAACTGCAGATGAATTAGAATCTCAATTTTACCATTTACAGAAAAATTGGAAAAAACAATTGAAAGATAATTTCAATTAATGTTAACAGTGCAAAAAAATGTTCATTGATTTATATGGTAAAACAATTGAAATAAAGGATACTGATAATGTATTAAAACCCCGGAATATTAGTCAGATAAAATATTGGGGTTTTAAAAAGGATTTAATAACTAAAACCATAACTGGTGATTTTAATAACCTTAATAAATTAATATCATATTTAACAAAATCTAATATCCCTTTTTCAGTTTCCGAGAATTGCCAACATTCTATAAACAAAATTCTATCCAATGAAAATGATTTTCAAGAGATGGTTTCGTTTGCATCAAATATAAAAAATGGCATAATAGATAAATCTAATTTCAATGAAAATCTTGCGTTTCTTAAAAAACATATCCCAAGCAGGGAATTAAAAAATCATCAGATTAAAGCTTTTTACCATCTTGTATCTATAAAAAATGGTGCGAATTTTTCTGTGCCAGGTAGTGGTAAAACAACCGTCGTATTAAGCGCTTATGAAAAATTTCGGTTGGAAGGAAAGGTTAATATTTTATTTGTTGTGGGTCCACCTGCCTGTTTTGGCCCTTGGCGTGAAGAGTTTGAATTAGTATTAGGTAAAAAACCAAATTTTAAAATACTCGCTGGGGGCAATAAAATTTCCAGAAAATTAGAATATTATAATTCAACAAATTCACACGAACTTTATCTAACAACCTTTCAAACACTATTAAATGATCAAGATGATGTAGCAAAATTTTTAAAAAATAAAAAAATAAATGCCTATCTTGTAATTGATGAAGCTCACTATATAAAACAAATAAATGGCAACTGGGCCAATGCTGTTCTAAAAATTGCAAAACATTCAAATTACCGCTGTGTTCTTACTGGCACTCCTATCCCAAAAAGTTATACAGATTTATATAATATATTTGAATTTTTATGGCCCAATAATGAACCTTTAAGTTCAAATGAAAAAGCAAGACTTAACTTATTTGAAGAAAATAAAGATTTCATTTCAGCAACTCAAATTCTTAATCCTAAAATTGGTCCTTTATTCTATAGGGTGCGCAAAAAAGAATTAGGGTTAAAACCCCAAAAATTTAATAAAATTTCTAATATAAAAATGAATCCACTTGAAGAAAAAGTTTACAAGGCTATCATTAAAAATATTCGTAATTATTCTAGAGATGATTATTTGCAAAATATTGATTTTGTAGAAAAACTGCGCAAAGGTCGTATGATCCGGTTAAGACAGTGCTTATCTTATACGCACCTTCTTGAAACAGCAATAGATGAATATTCAGAAGATTTGCTTTATGATGAAGCCAACCTTAAATCAATAATTTTTAAATATGATGAAATGGAAAAACCTGCCAAACTATCCAAATTGATTGACATGTTAATCGGTTTTCGTCAAAAAGGGGAAAAAGTCGTCATTTGGGCAAATTTTATTGGTAGCATTAAACTCATTGAAAGTGAAATAAAATCAAACGGGTGGCAATGTAAAAAAATTATTGGCGAAACGCCGACGGAAAGAACTGGAATAAAAGAAGAACAAACTAGAGAAAAAATTAGAAATGAGTTTGTAAATCCTGATAGCGGATTGGATATTTTACTTGCTAATCCTGCTGCTTGTTCAGAATCTATTTCTCTGCACAAAACTTGTCATAATGCAGTTTATTATGATTTATCCTACAATTGCGCTCAATATCTTCAATCGTTAGACAGGATTCATCGTGTTGGGGGTTCAGAAAATCAAGAAGCCTATTATTATTTTTTGCAATACGAAAACACAATTGAGCCAGATATACTCGCAAACCTTGAAGAAAAATCGGAAAAGATGTATCAAATCATTGAAGGTGATTTTAATATATACTCTTTAGATATGTTTGAATATTTTGATGAGATGTTAGCTTATGAAAGAATGTTTTTAGGGAATGATGGAAATATTTGAAAAACTTACAAAGCGAAGAATTAAAACTTTTATTGAAATTCAAAATTCAACAAAAAGTAATGATTTTAGTTTTATTAGAAATAAATATTTAGAAAATGAAAAATATTTTGAATTTGTATTTGATTTTTTAAACGGTATTGGACTTTTTATTAGAAAAAATGATGAAATTGTATTAGTTGAAAAACGGCTTTTAATAGCTTATAGAAATGAAGAAAAATTAAATTCCTTTTTATTTGAGAAAACGATCAATGATAATTCTGATTTTGCAGATTATGTATTGCATTATTTTCAAAATTTTGATTCAAAAAACGGTTCCTTTGTTTACAAACCGTTGGTTAAAGAACGATTAAAAGAAAGTGGTTTACGAAATTTTTTAATAGACTTGGATTTAGTTTATCATGTTAGGAATAAAAATTGTTATGCAATAAATGAAAAATATCTTCATCTACTGTCTAAACAAATTGAATCAAGAACACTTTCCCCCAAAAACTTAAATTCTCTTTTGAATAATCAAGCAGAAATAGGGTATTTGGCAGAATTAAAAATAATTGAGTTTGAAAAACAAAGGTTAAAAGAACTTGACATCTTATCAAAAAATATTGAACATGTTGCAAAAGTTAATGTTTCCGCTGGGTTCGATATTAAAAGTTGGGAAACGAATAAAAAAGAAGTGAAAGCGGTATCACTATCAGATTATAAATTTCATTGGTCACGAAATGAGATTGAAAAGTCAAAACTTTATAGAAATCAATATTATCTTTATCTCTTGCCCGTTGTCACAAATAACGTATTTGATGTTGAATTAATGGAAATAATTAGAAATCCGTTTATTAAAATCTTCACCAAATCTTCTACTTGGGTAAACCAAATAGAGCAATTCAGTTTTTGGAAGGAAAATTAATTTTGAAAAATATGGAAACGAACACGATTTATAATTGTGATAGTGCTAAACTATTAAAGGATACCAAAATATTTCCCGACAATTCAATAGATTTAATCATCACATCTCCGCCATATGCTGATAAACGGAAAGGGTATTATGATAGTATTCACCCAAATGAATATGTTAGTTGGTTTTTACCTATTGCGAATGAATTGTTTCGTGTTTTAAAAAATGATGGCTCATTTATCCTAAACATTAAAGAACATCCACGGAACGGTGAAAGAGATACTTATGTTCTCGAGTTAATATTAGAAATGAAAAAACAGGGTTGGTTTTGGATTGAAGAATATGTTTGGTATAAAAAAAATTCATTTCCGGGAAAATGGCCTAATCGATTCAGAGATTCTTGGGAAAGATGTTTGCATTTTTCAAAAAATAAAAAATTTAAAATGTATCAAGATTCTGTAAAAGTTCCAGTTGGTGATTGGGCTAGCAAACGATTTAAATCATTATCTGATAAAGATTTTAAAAGGCATATTTCACAAACGAATGGGACACTTGGTAGAAATGTTTCAAATTGGATAAATCGGAAAAAAGTATTTCCTCATAATGTAATTGTTTTTGAAGAAGAACATTATATATCTAATGTTTTAGAATTTGCTACTGTTTGCAATAATAGAATTCATAGTGCTGTATTTCCTCTTGAACTTCCAACTTGGTTTATAAAGTTATTTACGAAAAATAATGATATTGTTTTGGACCCTTTTATTGGTTCTGGGACAACAGCATTTGCGAGTTTAGGTTTAGGAAGACAATACATAGGCATCGAGAAGGATGAAGAATTTGTTAATATGGCATTAGATCAAATTGAAAGATTAAAGAATGATACAAATGTTGGCCAACCCCCACTCCACCGGACGGCTAAACTTGGCAGCGAAAATGAATGATTTTGGTAAAATAATGTTCAGAGTTTTTACAAATGCACCGTGTTTGGATAAGCCGTCCTCCGGTGAGTTTATTCGTTATACCGTCACAAATCATAGCGCAGTTTAAACCAAAGGAATAGTAAAGAGAAATTTTCTTATCATATTTACAGTTTTAAGTATTCATTTAATTTTTTGTCAACAATCTGCAATGAGTTCCTTATCTTATATATCTAACTCAGCAGATGTAAAAATAAAATTAAAAGGAGATGCAATAATAAAAAGCGGCACTATTTATAGATATGATTCTTCAAAGTTAATTCTAAATACTGCCCGTTTTCAAAAAAGAGATTTTATTACAATTGGTGTTGCTACAGGGTCTTTTACAGTAATTGGCTATTTGCTTGCACTTGGGTCTAAACCATTAACGGAAAAATATAAAGTATTGCGTGAAATCAACATCAACGAGATACAACAGATTCAAGTTAAAAAAACAAATAATAGGAATGCCTGGATTGCATCGGGGTTACTTTTCGCTGGACTTTTATCTCTAGCAGATACAGAATATGGACCAGTCTTAGGATTTGTAGGCATTCCATTATCATTTACCCCATTTCTCTTAAAACCCTATTTTTCATATAGTTGGGAAACAGTATTTAACGATAATAATAAGTGATGGAATAACCCCCACTCCACCCCTGCCGATGGCGGGACAGGCAGACGCTAAATTTGGTACGTGATTTTAAGATTTGGAGACAAAATGAAGATTTGTGAAACACGCCTGCGCCAAGGCTACGGCGGGCAGGCAACAATTATTCTAATACTGATGTTAACCCAGATGATGTTGGGTCAACGAGCGCAAGCAAATTTTGCGAGTGAGACCCAACTGAATGCAACCGTAACCGACACCATAAAGTATTTGAATATTCCTGAACGTCCCACAAATGCGCTAGAAGGTTCCGCCTTTGCCAATCAGGTATGGAATTTGAGTATCATCGATCGGGAAATAGCGGTGGTCAACGAAATATTGTCGGGGAATGTGCCATCCTTCTCTCGTAAATTAAAAGCCATAACATTCATCAAAACTATTGCCAACAATAGCTATGAAATGATATTTTTTACGGTTTGCGATTACATGGCCATCGGGTCGGATCAGGATTATTTCTACATACCGATGACGCCTTCAACGGTGCAGTACCTGGCGGATAGTTTAAATTGCACGCTGCCAACCAAAGAGATGGTGGATGTCATTTACAACATAGCGGAATTCAAGCTTAGCCCGCAGCCCATACCACCATCGAATACCATGACAACCGTTCCGGTGTTTTGGCAGCATACCGATTCCATCAAACAACAATTTTCCCAATTGGGGTTTAACAGATCCGCAGATAATATTGTTGGGGGAACCAAGAAAGATATTATTATCTCCAATAAAATATACAACCCAAACGTAAGCTATGAACGCGTGGTCATTTACGGCTGGCATAAAAGCGTGAATAATCCCATTCAACCGGTATATAACGGACATATTGCCATGTATGCGGATTACTCCCATGGGGTGCGATTGATATCCAATATAGCGTTCCTCAATGGCGATTCTGTTCAGGTGAACGATATTATTACAAATGCCAGCTTGTGGTCGTTATTGAGCGATGAGGGGGTAATCAGTCAGCCCTGGTATCCACCAAGTGGTTTTTTAACATCGCTGGAAGATCGATCGGAAAATGCGCCGGTTGATTTTCAGTTATACCAGAATTATCCCAATCCCTTTAACCCAAAGACCACCATTGAATACAAGCTATCGAAAAATACCGCCGTGAATCTGAGCATTTATAACGTGACCGGACAAAAAGTGGTTACCTTAATTGCCGAAGAACAACCGATAGGGCATTATGCAGTTGGGTGGGATGCCCAGGCGTATCCCAGCGGTATGTATATATTGACGCTAAAAGCCGGTTTTTTCGAACAAAGTCGTAAAATGATATTGTTACGATAATATCATATGACCGCAGGAAAACACAATTTTTTGAGTTTTTAGATTAAGATACAAAAAGCCAACCATCGGCACATAACAATGCAATTAATGCGACGCAAGGGCTTCACGGCTTTGCGTTTAGCTAAAATCGAAGTCGCCCTCGCGCACATTATCGCAAATGTTAGAGTGCCACAAAAAATTAAGGGAAAATAATATGTCATTTTTTACAGCACTTTTTTATGATTCATTCATGGCTAAAACGGAAAAAGCCTGCCTTACAGAATGGCGAGGAAATTTGCTTAAACAGGTTTATGGAAATGTGTTGGAAATTGGTGCAGGCACGGGAGCTAACATTCAATTTTATCCGAAGAATGGGACTCGATTAACTTTATCCGAACCAGATAAAAATATGCGAAACCAACTCGTTGAAAAAATAAAAAACGATGGATTGGATTATATTGAGGTTACCCATGATTCAATCGAAAATATTGATGCTGAGAATAGTTCCTTTGACTTTGTCGTTTCGTCCTTGGTGTGCTGTTCCGTTCCAAACCTTGAATTGGCCTTAGAAGAGGTGCGCAGAATCTTAAAACCAAATGGATCTTTTATTTTCCTGGAGCACGTGGGCGCCGAAAAAAGTACGGGTAGAAGACGATGGCAAAATGGTATAACGCCTGTTTGGCGAAAAATTGCAGGGAATTGTCATTTAAATCGGGATACAGAATCAGCTATATCCCATGCGGGATTCACATTTAAAGAAATAAAACGCGAAAGTATGCGTAAGGCACTTCCTATTCTTCGCCCGACAATCCGGGGAATTGCAGTAAAGAATTAAATTATTAAAAATTTAATTCAACTTCCTGTCCGCCTCCCAAAACGAATCGCCCTCCTGTCTCTTTCTGTCTGCTACATTTTTGCCGGAATTAATCATTTTGTAAATCCCGATTTTTATATTGCTATTATGCCGCCATATTTACCTTTTCATGGTGAACTCGTTTTTGTAAGCGGCATTTTCGAACTTCTTGGGGGAATCATGGTATTAATGTCTCGCTTCCGCGCTATTGCGGGTTGGGGACTTATTCTATTACTGATAGCTATATTCCCTGCCAACCTCCACATGGCGTTTCATCCTGAATTGTTTTCAGACATTAGCCCTATTGCACTTTATATTCGTTTGCCCATTCAATTCATTCTCATCGTTTGGGCGTACTGGACAACTCAGAATCCTGAATAAATAATCATCAAGGTAATCATAATCTCTAAAAATTAGATTTGGAAGTTTGCTCCTTTGACCTTCCCTTGCCTTCCTCGTATCTTTGCTACGGAAATTATGATTTTAACAGAGGAGTTAATTCAAAATGAAATTCAAATTATTCACAGGAATTCTTTCCTGCATTCTATTTTTAGGAGGCTGTACCGTGCCAACCAATAATCCCACAGTTACCGCCAAAAACATACCGGCGCCTGAGAGTGAGAATCCTTTCTACAAGGAGAGTCCACTCTATTTTAAATATCCCCAATTTGATAAGATAAAAAACAGCCACTACACGCCCGCATTTGAAAAAGGCATGGCCGAACATATGGAAGAGGTTGAAGCAATCGCCAACAGCAAAAATGCACCTACTTTTGAAAATACTATCGTTGCCTTAGAAATATCCGGTGCATTACTAGATCGAGTAGCCACTGTCTTTTTCAGTCTCACTTCTGCCAACACCAACGATGATATGGAAAAAATTCGGAGTGAAATGGCGCCCAAGTTGTCGGCCCACAGTGACCAGATTTTGTTGAATGGTAAATTATTTGAAAGAGTCATGGTACTTCATGAAAAACGCAATGACTTAGATTTAGATGCGGAATCCCTTCGTCTCGTAGAAAAATATTATACTGACTTTGTCCGCGCCGGTGCCAAACTTTCTACAGAAGAAAAGGAACGGCTAAAATCCATCAATAGTGAAATGGCCGTTCTCCAAACCACCTTTAGCCAAAATGTATTAAAAGAAGTAAATGCACTGGCGGTAGTTGTGAATTCAATAGAAGAATTGGATGGACTTTCTAACGCCGCCATCGAAGCGGCAGCGAACGAAGGGAAATCTCGGGAATTAGAAGGAAAATATGTCATCACTTTAAGAAACACCAGTGGACAGCCACCCATGTCTTCACTCACCAATCGAGCCCTTCGAGAACGGATTCATAAGACATCTCTCTCCCGCGGAAGTCGTGGTGGTGATTTTGATAATAGAGAAACTTTAGCCAAAGTAATTAAACTCCGCGCTGAAAGATCTCAACTTATGGGATACGCCAACCACGCCGCCTATTCACTGGAAAACCAAACGGCCCAAACCACGGACGCAGTAAACAAACGCTTATCCGGACTTGCACCTGCAGCCATGGCCAATGCCAATCGTGAAGCTGCGGATCTGCAAAAAATGATTAATGCTGAAGGAGGCGACTTTGAACTGGCATCGTGGGATTGGACTTATTATACAGAAAAGGTTCGGGCCGATCGCTACAATTTTGACGCATCCCAATTAAAGCCCTATTTCGAAATGGACAATGTGCTACAAAATGGCGTCTTTTATGCAGCCAACCAACTTTTTGGCATTTCATTCAAAGAACGGTTTGACCTTCCTGTTTACCAAGAAGATGTCCGTGTTTTTGAAGTATTTGATTATGACGGCTCAGTCTTAGCTCTTTTCATTTACGATGGATACGCCCGTTCTTCTAAACGAGGCGGCGCATGGATGAATGCATACGTTGGTCAATCCAAACTAAAAAATAATAAACCCGTAATTGCCAACCATCAGAACATAACTAAACCACCCGAAGGAGATCCCACCCTCCTCACCTTTGAGGAAGTTATAACCATGTTTCATGAATTTGGCCATGCGCTCCATGGTATGTTTTCTGATGTGAATTATCCTTATTTCGCCGGCACTTCCGTACCGCGCGATTTTGTGGAATATCCTTCACAAGTGAATGAAATGTGGGCCATTTGGCCAGAAGTGCTAAAAAATTATGCTGTTCACCATGAAACAGGCGAAGCAATGCCAAAAGAACTTTTAGATAAAGTTTTGGCCACTCAGAAATTCAACCAAGGATTTGCCACTACTGAATATTTGGCTGCTTCCATATTGGATCAAGCGCTCCATCAATTAACTCCGGACCAAGTTCCTGAATCAGTTGATCTTATCGCCTTTGAAGCAGATGCACTTAAATCAGGTGGCGTTGCTATGGATGCTATTCCGCCCCGCTATCGCAGTACCTATTTCTCCCATATTATTGGCGGTTATTCTGCCGGTTATTACTCCTATATTTGGAGTGAAGTTCTGGATGCGGATACAGTAGAATGGTTTAAAGAAAATGGCGGATTGAATCGTAAGAATGGTGACCATTTTCGCAGGACACTTCTATCCCGCGGCGGCAGTGAAGATGCTATGGTTATTTTTAAAGATTTCCGTGGTTCCGAACCGAACATTCAACCACTGTTGGATCGGCGTGGATTGAACTAAATTCTAATTTATTACAACTACATATAGTAAAAATGGATATTAATCAAATTGGATCGACTGCATTTATAATTGCAGCCTTTCGTGCTGAAGAATCCGATCGTGAAAATCCTCTTTTTAAAGATGACTATGCCAGATATTTTTTGAATGATGAAATGGTTAAAAAGTCTCATGAAATGTCATCAATCCTTCCGGATACAAAAGAATTGGTTCGCTATCGAATCAAATATTTTAACGATAAAATAACAGAACACATAGATGCCGGCGCTACTCAAATAGTATTATTGGGTGGCGGTTTTGATATGAGAGCATGTAAATACGCAAAACCAAATGTCCAGTTTTTTGATGTGGATCAAGCGACTGTATTGAATTTCAAACAAAATGTAATTGAGAAAAATAACATTAATTATCCCTCCATATTTATCCCATGTAACTATATAGAAGAAGATGTCATTTCGCTGATGAAAAAAGGTGGCTTTAAAACTGAAGAATCCACCCTGTTTATCTGGGAAGGAAACTCAATGTACATCCCTGAGAAACTCATTTTTGATTTATTTAACACCTTAACTAAAAACATAAGTCGATTTAGTATTGCCTTTGATTATCTCACCTATGATATACTCAATCAAGATAGCGGTAAAGAAGAACTTGATGAGGTCGCTGAAATTTTTGATGATCTAGGATCTCCTTGGATTACAGGATTTGACAATATTCACATTATCGAAGAAAACACATCATTAATTGTTTCTGAAGACGTGCCCATGACAATTCTAGAAAAATCATATGAACCTGAGAAACCATCGACTGAAGCAGAATTAATTAATACTTATTCTGTTTGTACTTTTGAGACCGAATAAAGAATTTTAAATAATGGTTTCTATTATTGGCATTCCCCTAGATGAAAATTCATCATTTTTAAAAGGGCCTGCCAAAGCGCCACCTCTTATCATGGATGCCTTCCATTCCGATGCATCCAACATGTTTGCTGAAAATGGTGTTAATTGTGATGATGTGGACAGAATTAGGGATATTGGTATTCTCCAACTTCCTGCGGGAAAAGTGGCTATGGATTCTATCCGTAAAACTATTAGTAAAGAATTGAATCGTGGCCAAAAAGTAGTTTCACTCGGTGGTGATCATTCCATTACTTTTCCCATCATTGAATCTTACAGTCAGAATTATTCCAATTTAAATATACTACATTTTGATGCTCACCCTGATCTATACGATAATTTTGAGAACAATCCCTATTCTCACGCTTCCCCCTTTGCTCGAATTATGGAAAATGGCTTGGTGAAACGGTTGGTTCAAGTGGGCATTCGAACCTTAAATAATCATCAAAAAGAACAGATTAAACGATTCGGCATTGAAGTAATTGAAATGAGAAACTTCGTTTCATCTCTTTCACTTGAATTTGACGGACCTGTTTATGTTTCAATTGACCTGGATGCCCTTGATCCCGCCTTCGCCCCGGGTGTGTCTCATCATGAACCGGGCGGACTCTCCACTCGAGACTTGGTGAATGTAATCCATCAATTAAATGGGAATGTGGTGGGAGGCGATATTGTAGAATACAATCCAGACAGGGATATTAATAATATGACCGCGGTGGTTGCGGCTAAATTGTTGAAAGAAGTTTTGGGGAAAATATTGGGTTAAGGATTACCCCAAAAAATCCACGCGATTGAATATTTTCATATCAACAGGGATTGCCTCACCGAAGGCGACACCATATCTTTTATTTACAATTCGGTCATCCATCACAATAAATATTCCCTCGTCATAAGCTGTGCGAATTAAGCGGCCAAACCCTTGACGAAACCTAATTACTGATTCGGGTAAGGCATAATCCATAAAACGATTGCCACCCTCAGTTTCAATCATATTGCCATAAGCTTTCACCAATGGTTCTGTGGGCACATCAAAGGGCATTTTCACAATAATCAAAACTTCCAGCAAATCGCCCGGAAGGTCCACTCCTTCCCAGAAAGCATTGGTTCCCAGTAAAATTCCGTTGGGGGACTGATGCATACCTCGCACCAATCCAGCCCGTGATGATTGTCTTTTCTGGGCAAAGATTGGCAAATTTTTTCCACCGGACTTTCGCTGTAATATATCGTAGGTATTCACCAATTGTGCTCTGGATGTGAATAACACCATCATGCGTTTATTATATCGTTGGTGACAGGCGTAGATCATATTTGCCAATACATCCGGTTTCTGTCCATCGCTGCCGGAATATTGGTAATAGGTTACTTGTTCATTATATAAAAATGGACTTTCAAAAACAGCTGTTTGGATGTCATCAAATTCCACTCCATTCAAACCAGTCCGTTGGAGAAAATAATCAAATGAATCACGGATACGAATGGTAGCGCTAGTAAGGATGCAATGATTCAATTCTTTGAATAAGCCAGATGAAAGGTCATTGCCCAAATCAACTGGTGCCGCTTGAACAGTAAGAATCAGCTGTGTTTTTCCTCTATAATTTCTGAAATTACCTTCATACCAATATACATGATCATCATCCTGATTGGACGTTAGCGACTGAATCAATAATAAAGAATCGGTCATGAGTCCCTCACCTCGATCAAACAGTTGATGGAGTTCTAGAAAATCTTCTCTCTTTTCATCAATATCCATCAACGCTTCACGCAGTTTTCGCACTTGATTTCTCACGGTATGAAAGCAACGATTCATTTGCTTTATTTCACCGGACAAAGCACCAAACTCTTCAACTAAATTTTGAATAATGAGTTTGGTTGAATATTTAGCACCAGGATCAAATTTGTGTAGGCTATTTCCCGCCATTTGGTCAAAAAAGGATTTTATTGAATCCCGACATTCAGCCACATCTCGACCCAATTCTCTACGCATTCCTTCAAATTGGGGATGGAGACCACCTAATGATTTGAGCTGATTATTCCAGCGAACAGAATGGGAATGTTCTGGGTCCACTCGTTCAAGAAAATAACCCAAAGATCGTTGATCTAAAACGGAAGTGAATTGGCGGTAAGCAGCCTGGGGAATATTATGAGCCTCATCAATAATAACGGACTTATGTTCCGGAAGAAAGCCCATCCCTTCACCCGCTTCTTTTCGCGCTTTTGCTTCAGACAAAAGTAATGCATGATTCACAACAATCAGATTGGCGTTGTATACCATTTTCCTCAAAGGACCGAAAAAACATCCACCATGACGAGAACAAATTGGGGACGTACAGAATCCCGGCTCACTTTGCACCAATGCCATGAGACGGAATGTAAATCCATTGGTAAAACCGGGGCATTCATCCATGTCACCAGTTTGGGTATGCTCCAGCCAAATCATGAGTGGAACGAGATACATGGCCTCTTCACCATTAAGCATTTTCTCTGCGCCGCCAATCAGCCAATTTAAGCGGGACTTACACACATAATTGCTGCGCCCCTTCATCACCACGGCCTGGACTGGTGCATCAATCGCTTTGGTTAATTGAGGTAAATCTTTGTTAAATAATTGATCTTGAAGATGTTTGGTATAACAGGAAATAATCACGGGGCCATCATCAGGATTTAAAAGATTGTTTTTCATAGCAGGAAATAAATATGCCATACTTTTTCCCAGTCCGGTACCCGCCTCTGCAATGCCGATACCACCAGGACTGGCCATAATATCGTCTATAAATTCACTGAAATTGACTTGGTTTGGGCGATCTTCATAATTTTCGTATGAACAACTTAAATGGCCGTCGGGACCAAATACATCATGACTTGAAATTGCTGTTATATCATTCTCACCACCATTGATGAATATATTAGTGTTAGTAGGTTTGGGTATTTTGGACTCGATTAATCCATTTTTTAAATCACCGATCTGGGTCAAGGCATTGGCCAAATCAATGAATAAATCTTTATTATGAGTATCAAATGGTTTCAGTAAGGCCAAAATTCTGGATATAAGATTGAGGTTATAACTGGCTGCTTCTTCAACCAATTCAACAAATATTTTTCCGCAATTTTCAGTATCGTATTCTGCTCTATGTGCTCCTTCTGTAGAGAGACTGAAAAAATCCGAAACTGCACTCAAATTATGAGCCGGCTGAAAAAACAATAAAGCGCGCGATAAGGGTAAAGTATCATACAGTTTGCGATCAGGTAATTCCTTATTATGCCTTTCGCCCATGGACTGTAAGAAAGCCAAATCAAAAGGTGTGTTATGGGCAACTAATGGATGTTTACCGATAAATTTAAATAAGTCATCGACGATTTTACTTTCGGCCGGTGCATCCGCCACCATATTATTGGTAATTCCAGTAATTTCCTCAATGAAAGATGGAATAGGAATTCCCGGGTTAACGAGAGAAGTAAATCGTTTCGATGGCTCCCCATCTATAAATAAAATAGCAGCAACTTCAATTATACGATCGGTCTCAACCTGAAGACCCGTCGTTTCAAAATCGATAGCTACAAACTTATTTAATTGAAGTTTTTTTAAAAGTGAAGGGCGATCCATAAAATTTAAACCATTTTATCCATCATTGCCGTCAGGTAGATCCACTTTGAAAGAAGGTGAAACAACACCGTGACGAAAATAATTATAATGCCTTAAAATCCAAAATAATGGAAGTACCATAAATAAGAACCAGGGAAATCGCACTGCAATAAACATGACCGGAATAAAGACCACATAAGCACGGCAGCGCTGCAAATGTCTTACTGCAGAAGGAAAAATCAAAGCTACCAGAGGAAATGGCAAATATACAGCTGAGATTGTGCTAATTATAGGATCATCATGGAGAACACCTGCCGTAGCGGTTATAATGGTTAATCCAATAATTATAGCCAAGGGAAGTGTCATTTCGCTTTTCTCGGGCACGGATCTTTCTCCCTTTTCATTCTCTTTAATGGGGATAGCATAAGTCAAATGCGCCACTACAAAAAAGATGAAATAAGGTAATCCATAGGCAAAAACTAAAGGATCAAATCCGGCGGGAATTGTCCCCAGAAAAAACAGGGCAAATCCCGTTAAAAGCATGAAACTAGCTGATTTAATCGAATCCACTTTTTGAGGAAAAAGGGGAAACCTAAACATAAATTTATCCCACACTAATGCAATAACCATTATTGACACTAGAAAGTAAGAAAAGGTGGACCATTCCCAATAAAGCCATCGATCTTCTAAATAAGCGGACACATTTGCACCGGCGAGAACCATTGCCCAAATCCCAAACCAACGCTCAGGATTGAGTGCTGCGAAACCATCCATCTTTTTTGCAATGGCTGCTAAACGGCCATATCGCCCTGAATTTCGGGGAAAATACTTTTCTGCCAACATCTGCTTAACCTATTAATGCTTTGCCGAAAATTTCGGCATATACTTCATTAAAAATAATAAAGGCTACAACTGCTGCTGCAATGGTGAGAAATGTTTTCACTAATTGTGGAGATAAATCCATCCCTTCCATCCCTTCTTTTAGCTCAACCAAATAATTGGCGATTCCCCATTTTTTTAGGACGAATATGGCAGTAAGCATGCCACCGATAGGCAACATGTATTTTGAGGATAAATAATCCATGAAATCCATGAAAGGCATTCCCATGAATTCTGTAATATTGATTCCACCACCTAAAGAGAATGAACAGAATGCCCCCACCACAGTAATCACAGCACCAAACTGAATGGTGGCTTTTTTACGAGACCATCCTTTTTGATCTATAAAATAAGCGGTTACAACTTCAAGTATTGAGATTGCAGATGTCAATGCCGCCATAAATAGGAGGATGAAAAACATCGTACTCCAAATAGCGCCACCGGCCATTTGAGCAAATACTGCCGGTAATACACCAAAAATAAGTCCGGGGCCTGCTGCTGGATCGGCACCCAGTGCAAATACTGTTGTGAAAATAGCGACACCGGCTAGCATGGCGATGGCAGTATCTAAGAAAATCACCCATAGGGCTGAAGTCATTAAATTTTGTTTTTTATCGAGATAACTACCGTAGGTAATCATGGTTCCCATTCCGAGGCTTACTGTAAAGAATGCATGGCCCAGCGCCAACACAATGGCCGAAGCCGTTAAGTCTTCGAACCGAGGATTAAATAAAAATGATAATCCCTCCATTCCACCGGGGAGTGTCATGCCTCGAACGGCTAGCATACCTAATAGAATAACAATCAAGGGCATCATAATTTTGGACCATTTTTCAATGCCGCCCTTTACACCCTTAACAATAACCCAAATACACAAAGCCATAAACAAAACCTGATATATTACCGGCTCCCAGGTACTTGTCTTAAATACCTCAAACGCGGAATCTGCTGCTTTAATATTACCGGCAAACGTGGCAAAACCACCAGAAAAGGAATCAATGATGTATTTAAATATCCATCCACCCACAACGCCATAAAAAGAAAGAATTACAAAGGCAGATGCGACACCGAGATATCCTACCCATTTCCAATGGGTACCCGGAGCCAGTTTTTCAAATGCACCCACAGGACTTAATTGCGTTTTACGACCAATAACAAATTCAGCAATGAGAATAGATAAACCAACAGCCAGGATACAGGCTAAGTAAACTAAGGTAAAAGCACCGCCACCATTTTGGCCAGCTATTGAGGGGTATTTCCAAATATTTCCTATACCAACTGCGGAGCCTGAAGCAGCCAAGATAAATCCTAACTTTGACCCCCATTGTTCACGGTTTTGACTCATTGTTTTTGCTCTTTCTCTTCTTTCGGTTTCTCTAGGTCTTCATTCATTACGTCATGAAATGGATGTAAATGTGCCTCGACGATGGCGTCGAGGAGGCCGTAAATATAGACAAATCCAATCCACCATCCATATTTGTTTCTTAGTTTTAAATACTGTGCCTTTTCGGTCAAATCAGTACCGTTGAAATTCTTATATTTATTACCATAATCCATGTACAGATACCCCGTGGCAATTGCAGATGCTATCAATAATCCGCCCTTGATTGGCTGATTATTATAAAATTGTCCGCCCCCGGGAAGCATTAACGCCCTCCGTGCCGCCTGTTTTGTTGATTTTTGATTAAGGCTATCTGCTTCCTGTCCCAACAAAGGAAACATTAGAATCAGGATTATAGTAATTTTTTTGATCATTCAAAATTTATATGGCGGCGACACATTCTATTTCAACGTCGGTTCCTGCTGGCAACCCGACCACCGACACCAAAGATCGCGCCGGTGCTTCCGCTTCATCTAACCATACGTTGAATACTTCATTCACTTCGGCATAATTATCCATGTCCGTCAAAAAAACAGTAAACTTAACTACCTTCGACAAGTCAGTCCCCGCCCGCTCTAAAATAGCTGATAGATTTTTAAAAACCTGTTCCACTCTTGATTTAAATGACCCTTCTATCAAATGACCCGAGTCAGGATCGATAGCAATCTGACCGGCAGTAAATACAAATCCATTGGCAATGACGGCCTGATTGTATGATCCAATGGGGTTTGGCGCATGGGCGTCATTGATTACTTGTCTACTCATATTTTCTCCTAATCGTTAAAGGCCATACAAAAGAGACCAATATTGGGATCAAACTCTCTTTTACCGTCGGTATCAATTTTTCTCAAAATAAATTCTCCCACTGCACCGACTTTTGCTTCAAACAGATGGCCACCTTTTACATCCATACTATGGTCGCTAATTGTTATGTGCGCATGAATAAATGGTTCCCCATTCTTGAGTAACACATTCCCTTGGTAAGATGTCAATTCCCAAATATTTTCATAAAAGTTTCGGACATATTCTTTATTCTCTAAATCGTAGGCGCCCAAGTCAATTTCTTTGATTGCCCCAATACCAGAAAGTTGCCCATTAGCTATGTTGCGATCTTTACAAAACTGGGTGAGCGTTTCCATAATCGCCTCATCCTGCTCCACGTAAATAATGTAAGTATCACCGTCCTGTTTATACTGCATATTGTGCTTTATCCTTCAATTGTGTCTTTAATAATTTCAAAACTTTTATCCATGGCAAATTTTAACGCGGCCGAATCTCTCCCACCAGCCGTAGCAAGATGAGGTTTTCCACCACCACCGCCACCCATTTCTGCACCAATACTTTTAGCAAGTGCGCCGGCTTTTACACCTGTTTTGACCAAATCTTGAGTCACTACAATAACAACCATTGGTTTTTCACCTTCAGCCCCAAGGACGCCAATGCCACTTTTTAGACCGCCCAACAATGTATCGCCCAAATCTTTTAACTCATCCATAGAAGTAGCATCGGTCATTTTCACCACTACTGTTTGTTTACCGACTGATTTTCCACCATCCACCAGCGATTTTACATTAAAGGAAGATCCCGTTTTTTTGCGCTGTTTTAATTCTTTTTCTAATGCCTTTTTCTGTAATAATAATTGGCTTACCCGCTCAGCAACCATATCCGCACCACAATTCAATTGAGATTGAACTGTTTCCAGACTTGCAGATTGATTCTGAACGTATTCCACTGCTTTTGGTCCTGTTACTGCGACGATTCGCCGCACCCCCGCGGCCAGTGAAGATTCTTCTAAAATTTTAAATAATCCAATATCACCAGTTCGATCTACATGAGTGCCGCCACACAATTCTTTGGAGAAGTCGCCAACTGTTACAACACGCACTTCATTACCATATTTTTCACCAAACATGGCTGTTGCACCTTCTTTTTTAGCTTCATCAAAACCTTTAACTGTAATATCCAACGCATTGTTTATTAACACTTCACGGTTTATGATTGATTCAATTCCCCGAATTTCATCTAATGTCAATTTTTCGAAATGGGTTAAATCAAATCTGAGATAATCGGCATGGACAAGTGAACCAGCCTGGTGGACGTGGTCGCCTAAAACAATCTTCAATGCCTTATGCATTAGATGTGTGGCAGTATGATTTTTGCGAATATTCTGTCGGCGATCTTCATCTACTTCACATTGGACTTTCCCATTTGATTTTTCACCAATAGATCCATTGCAATAGTGGATAAATGTATTACCATCTTTTTTCACATCCAGCACAGAAAGATTTACGCCATCGCCCTTTATTGATCCCGTATCTCCAATCTGCCCACCGGATTCAGCATAAAATGGCGTTTCATCCAAAACAACTAATGTTTGATCTCCATGTAATGCATATTTGTGGATTTGGGATTCCGTGCGAAGGGTTTCATATCCTTTAAAATAAGAGCTCTCACCTTCTGAAATAACTGTCCATTCTAAAACTTTTGTTTCCGCTGTGAATTTTCCCGCTGCCTTAGCCCGCTGCTTTTGTTCACTCATAGCATCAATAAACCCTTTTTCATCTACATTCAATCCTTTTTCTTTTGCCATCAGTTGGGTCAAGTCCAATGGAAAACCGTAAGTATCATATAGACGAAAGGCCTCTTTCCCTGAAATTATTTTTCCGGAAATATTTTTGAGAACTTTATCAAAATGGTTTAACCCGCGATCAAGCGTATCATTGAAGGAAGATTCTTCTGCTTTAATAACTTTTTCTATATGAGATCGCTTTTCCACCACTTCAGGAAAGATATCTCCCATTACGTTCCCCAAACTCTCCACCAAATTATAGATGAATGGCTCCCGTTGATCCAGGATGCGGCCAAAACGTGCTGCACGACGCAAAATTCTGCGCAAGACATACCCTCGCCCTTCATTCCCGGGCATGCCGCCGTCAGCGATAGAAAAACTGAGCATACGAATATGGTCTGCAATTACTTGGAAAGGGACGGGATTTTCGCTATAAGATTTTCCCGTCAATGCTTCTGTTTGTTGAATGATGGGTACAAAAAGATCTGTGGCATAATTACTATTTTTATTTTGTAAGATAGATACAATCCGCTCAAACCCAGCGCCAGTATCTACATGCTTCGCAGGAAGATCTTCCAATGTTCCATCTGAGAGGCGGTTATTCTGGATAAAAACAAGATTCCACAATTCCCAGTATTGGTCTGAAACATTAACACCGTCAGCACTTTGCTTACTTGGATCATCCCCAATATAATAATGAATTTCTGAACAAGGGCCGCATGGTCCTGTTTCACCCATTTCCCAAAAATTATCTTTTTTACCGCATTTCAAAACACGGGCCGGATCAATATCCGTTACTTTTGGCCAAAGGTCAAAAGCTTCACCATCCTCATGATAAACGGTTACCCACAGGCGGTTTTTATCCAGCCCCCAAACTTCAGTGAATAATTCCCATGCCCACTCGATAGCTTCCGCTTTATAATAATCGCCAAAGGACCAATTTCCCAACATTTCGAAAAATGTATGATGAAACGTATCCACACCCACTTCTTCAAGATCATTGTGTTTACCACTGACGCGAATGCATTTTTGGCTGTTAACTGCACGGAGATGATCGGCATCCTGCTCACCAAGAAAGATAGGTTTAAACTGGTTCATTCCTGCATTGGTAAAAAGTAAAGTCGGATCATCAATGGGAACAACCGGAGAACTGCGCACAAAGCGGTGATCTTTATTTTTAAAAAATTCTATAAATGCGTTTCTTATGTCGTGACTGTTCATATGGTTCAAAATGAAAAAGAAGTTTCTATGGTTGTAATATCTATTGTTTCGTTATCTCCACCAATCTGTCCGTCGCCATTCATATCTCGGAAAGATCGTCGAAAAGTGTAATTCAACACCAATCCTTGACCCATGGAAATACCCAGCTGATAGCCGAGAATTGTACTTTCTGTATAATCGAATTTAAATGGATTGGGCACATTTCTCTGCTGATAAAATGCCCGGGCGTGTTGAACTTTGCTAATTGCTTTTTTCAACCGCAGGGATGCGCCAAAGGTCTGGTTTTTATCATCAATAAAATCTTTGTCAGCAGATGACCAAACCTGCCCCATCATATCGTGATAAGAAGTGCTGGCCTCAAGCATGGAACCCATATTGAGTACCATCCTGACGAAGTACCCTTTTTGCTTTCCATAACGACCGAGACGTGATTCTTTGGTCTTTAATATGATCTGGTTATTGCTACCTTGCGAAAAATTGACCCGCTCAATTTCATAGAGACGATTCCAATAATTGAATTCAAACCGACCTTCCGGTATCATACGATATTCAAAAATAAACCGTGCCGGGCCAAATCGAGAAGAAATTCCAATAGGAACCAATCCCATTCCTAGACTCAATGACTCACCCGATTGAGGATGAACGGTTTTACCAATCATCTGAGCCATTTGAGCGTATAAAGAAATGGAAAATTTATCTTGCGCTACAAGAGGATAACCTATATCGACTGCAATGGCCATTATGTCGTCTGAATCTTTACCTAAGTTTATGGGATCTCCCTTGCGAAAAACATCGCTATCCAAAATAACCGTGTTGCCAGTATACCCAGGTATTCGACTGTCTAAAGTATCAGTTATACCATCCCCATCAATATCCCATTCTCCTGGATCGTTATCCGCAATTCCGTCCCCATCTGTATCCACCCACCACGTATCATCATTGGGGAAATCATCTACAATATTCGGACGGCCATCTCCATCGCTATCTTTCAATCCTAAATATTGATTTCGATCGGTCACAATTGAAATCCCAATGGGTAAACCCATTATTTTTCGCATTACAACCCTCCCTCCAAACAAACCTATATTTTCCTTGAAGTCATTACCAAAACCTTCAATATTCATTGATTTAGAGTTGTATTCAAAATTAAGACCTATTTTTCTATCTTGGGGATACAGCATTGTATTTGAATAGCCACTGACTAAAATCCCATAACCCAAATCTACCCGATCTAAAGCGCCGACTTTTCCATAAATGGGATCACCGGGAAAGCTGTACCGTATATAATAAATTTTATCAATCAGCGTATTCTTGATAGCATTTCCGGAAGAAAAGTCCCATTCATCAGAATGAATATTTCCTTCTGCATCAAAATAGATTACGAGATCAAGAGCAACACCCCACTTACCAAAAGGTATGACAGGGCGCATGGCGATTTGATTCCATATCTTTCCGTCGATAGTGACGGATCCTACGGCACCTTGATTTTTAATCTGGGCACTAATTGGGCTCCACAAAATGGATGCAAAGATAGAAATGAGAAATATGTTCCGAGGTCTTCTCATAGGAGAAGTGAAATTACCCTTGCCCTCCGATGGGGTTCAATCTCTAAATCTCCATTTCCCGCATCATACTTTCCCCCTAAATTCCAGCTTCACATGACAAATAAAACCAACCCAACCACGGCGGATGTTCTTTCTTTCTCAAACTCGGAGATAAAAAAGTATATTTATTCCCTTCAAGATGAACTCCAAAAAAAACTTAATTCCGGATTAACCATGGATGATATCCTCGATAAAGAGGATCCTTTCGAAGCATTGGAACCACTCCTTCCTCAAGAAGCTTACCCTATTTTAGTCCTGGCTATGATTAATAATATACGTTCGGAGACTGTAATAAATGCTGTTTTAGAAGGCCTAAATAGAGGTATTAAGCAATATAGGAACAGAAATAGTGAATGCTCGTAACAAAACAATGCGCTTTTTACTCCTCCTCTCAATCACAATAATCTATGGACAACCTAATTGGATACAGGATATATCTATTTCTAGTAAAAAGAATGGTGTTTTTATAAAAGTTCGCTCTAATGATTCTCTTGACCCAACCCAGGTTGCGGGCTGGTTTAACGAATCTACATCATGGTATTATATGACACTTCATAAAGCAGATGGAGATACAGCACAACTGGAGAAAACTACCTTATCTTATCCCGTCAATCAGATAGAATGCGTTCGTGCCGGTGAATCACTCCAATTGGGATTTCGCATGGCCATCCCTGTGGAACAATTTGAATTCTATCACGCCAACGACCCACCTCAATTGCTGGCTTCACTGCGCTTTCCACTCTCGGATGTATTAGCATCAATGGAAGAAGAGAAACCAAAGAAATTACCTTTTCAATCAGAAAAAGCTGTTGAACGGGCATTGTGGATAAAAGCAGTATATTTCATCGGCGCAGGATTGACCGGTGCAGGATTTCTTGCCGGTGATACCCAAAAAGGATGGGAAGTTCCCGTTGGGATTGGCTTAATTACTGTCGCCTATGTCTATGAAAACTTTTTATCAGGAAAAAAGAAATGACAGAAAATCTATCATATTTCGCCATCTTTTATGTGGGTGGCCTCATTTTAATGGCCCTTTTCATTCGATTCTACCTTTATAAAAAAAGACAAAACGAGAATCGGGAAAATTGAAAAAAACAATCACAATATTATTTCTTGGTTCATTGTTAATAGCTCAAGTCCCGCAACGATCAGTGGAGGCTGTTATCTCTGCTTTCTCGGACGATCTTACTTCGGATTGGCACTTGACTCCCCATTTGTTAGAAATCGCTAAAAACGGCCATCATTTGGACAAAGACTCCAAATCAAGACTTGAAACAATCGGCTTTAACTTCAATACAACCGTTGTATCCCGTGGTGGTGCGGAACGATCTGAAGCAAGCGGACTGGACCGATTTTATGATAGTGGCGATTTTCGTATCCACTACACAACCACCAATTTGCAACATAAAGTATCCGATGTTGATTCTGACGGGAATAATGTGCCGGATTACATTGACACAGTAGCCAAAATTTTTAATTATGTCTCAAATGAGATTCATGATAAACAAGGATATTTGAATCCACCCGGAGATGGATTTTATTCTATCGGTAGTGATAACGGCGGCTCAAATCATTATGACGTATATGTGAGAAATCTTTCATCAAGATACTATGGCTATACGCAACCAGAATTATATGCCCAGGGGAAAGGCGATAACGAACGATCAAAAACCGTTGTAGAAAAAAATGCTTTTACGAGTTATATGGCCATTCGAAATAATTATAATAATTTTCCCATGAGCGAGGAAAAGGCCTTAAAGGTTACGGCTGCCCATGAATATTTCCATGCTATCCAATTTGGTTATGATGGTTGGGAAATGCCCTGGCTTTTGGAAGCATCGGCTGTGTGGATGGAAGAGAAAGTCTATGACTATATTAACGATTGCTACCAATATATGAAAAATTGGTTCGCGCAACCCCATCGCGCCCTCGATGAAAGCGGGTTTCACTGGTATGGATCCTTTATCTTTTTTGAATATTTAGAACAACACATGGGCGACACCGAAGCCATTCGAGCTATCTTCGATGAATCGGTTCAATCCAATAGTCGTGAGCGAGATGGTAGTCATGATGCTGTTCATGCATCCATGAAAAAGCGAGGTTTCTCATTTCAGCGGGCTTTGAATGGTATGTCTGTAGCTAATAAAATTATGTCTTCACTCCCTGGCGCTGGAGACTATTCCTACGAAGAAGCGGGATTCTATCCCGTTGATGGACCATCGATTTATAAAACAGTCAATTTTCAAACGGGGACACGTGATACAGTTTTCTCCACCAACCTAGATCGATTTGCCAGCCAATATACCCAGATTGTTACGCAAAAACCGGTCCAAGTGGATTTAATAAATACCAGTGGATCTCTATCAGATCTCCAACTCAATGCTATTCTTAAAAAGAATGATAATTCATATTTGGTGATTTCCAGTCCTTCTATCAACATTGATCCATTAGAACTGAAATCCATTCATTTGTCCGTGGTAAGTCAAGATACAACTATGGGGAATTGGGATTATAAATTAACAATTCGTGACGGTAAACCTGGGACTGATGCCAATGTACCTATGGAATTCACTATCGGAAATCCATATCCGAACCCATTTAACGGCAATATACAGTTTTCTGTTTATATGCTGAAGGAATCGTCCGTTTCAATTGATATTATTGATCTGAGCGGAAAACGGGTAAAGCGACTTTTTAATGGTAATATATCAACCGGGAATCACAATTTTAAATGGCACGGAAAAGATAGTTCAGGGAATCAAGTCTCGTCGGGAGTTTATTATATCAAAGTATCGGGAAAATCGACTGAAGACTGGCGCCCGATTACTTTTGTGAAATAGAACAATATTGTCATTCCGGGATCTGAAAGATACTCGGAATCCAGTTTAGAGCATCTAACAATTTTTGGTTTTGGATTCCGGATAATGGCAAAGCCATTTGTTTATCTCCCCCTTTTTCATTTCCCCCTCGTACGAGGGGGAACTACGGGGGGTGACAAATAATGGTTTTAATTTAAGTAAAAGTGTCTATTCGTCTAATTTTCCAAAAGCATTCAACAAGGATGGATCAGTAATATTAACTCGGTGTCAAGTATTATTGATTTGATGAATCAAATCTTCAATTACACCATCAATATTTTCATAAATATCCGTATTCCAATATCGAATTAGTTTTATACCATTTTCTTCGAGACGATTTTGTTTTTCCTGATCTTTCTTTTGTTGCTTTTCTGATAAGTGGCTTTCACCATCCAACTCTATTGCCAGTCGTTTTTCAGCACAATAAAAATCAACCACATGAGTATCAACACTATACTGTCTTCGGAATTTTAGATCCAAGACTTGTCTGCCCTTTAAGTATGACCAAAAAATAATTTCCGCTTTGGGCATTCCTTTTCTCAATGCTTGCCGGGTTTTTGTCATTTTTGTATTATTGTAAATTTTGGACATTTTTTCTCCCCCTTTTCCTGCCAGCCCTTCTCCGCCTTTTGGCGGATCGGGAGCAGGCTGGTAATTTCCCCCTCGTATGAGGGGGAACCACGGGGGGTCATGAATAATGGTCTTTAAATAAAAATCAAATCTTTTTCGAAATCGTCAAAGAAAAGTGCCGTTCTTCTCCCATGTTTCTTTCCAGTTCAGTGTAGTAATACTGGAACATATTCTCAACCCGAAATAGGAAATCCCACCCGCGATAATCGTATCCAAAACCGGCATTCCAAATATGGATCGGCACGCGCTTATCCTGCCCCGAGATTGCATTCTCCTGGAATAATTTAACTCTTTCAATTCGAGACATATATCGATTCTCAAGTGTCATTGTAACACCCATTAATCGTGTACCAATTGTCGTCACAAGTGTATGGCGAAAACGGTAGGCCAAAGTATCAATCGCACTGCCGTCCTTATCAATTTCTACAGGGTTTAAATGAGTATAAGCTGTTGAAAATAACAAAGATTTATTTAACATGGCACCTGATAATCCAACTTCCAAACCGGATATCCGCGCATCCGTTAAATTTTCAAAATGAATGATCCCCTTTTCATTAGGATTCGCAACAATCAATTGGTCAAAAGTGGAACTGAATGCGGCTAAATCAAATTTAATATTGGATGCCAAACTGTTACCTGGAATTTGAACCGTTAACCCCACTTCTCCTCCTTGACTACTTTCCGCTTTTAAATTGGGGTTTGGTTCAACTTGAAAAATGTTTAACTGTGTTTGGGTATACATTTCTGCAACACTGGGAACGCGAAAACCACGACTAACCGAACCACGGAATGACAACCATTCTAACGCTCGCCAATTAAGGGCAACTTGGGGCGCTATAGATTCGTCCAATTTTTCACTATCCACCGAATACGTTTCCATACGAGCGCCCGTATTCAAGGTAATCTTTTTACCAATTCGTTGCTGCGCCTGGATATATGCCGACATAGATAAACTGCTATGATCGCCATATACACTCGCATCAATTCCTGATTTTTGCGCTACCACTCCTGCGGTAATTTGAGTCGATTGACTCAAAGTCGTGGCAACCTGAGCTTCACCATATATTTTTTGTTCATCCACAAAATTATTATTTGAAGCACTATGGTTCTGCCACCAAACATTATAAATAGATCCTTTAAGTTTTATCACCGTATTTTTAGACAAGATCATATTAAAAAAGCCATTCAAATTCAACTTTGTCCCAACTGTATGGTCCTCTTCTTCTCCCTTAGGCGCTTCAAAAGGATTGGCCGCATTTTTCCATTGGGACGCCAGGGATGTTTTATCCGAATAGTAATTGGCAAAAATGGATGCATTGTAACGCTCACCAAAATTGAATTTTATTTTCCCGGTTATATTATTAGCATCTAACCAACCTTGCCGTTTATATCCATCCGATTTTGCTTTATGAAACCGCACCCATGCACTATGTTTCCCAATAGGACGACTGTGGGTTAAATCTATATAATTGAATAATCCAGGTTGGGATCTCCATTGCCACTGTTTATACTTCGGTTCACTGTACATACCCGATTTTAGGCGAAATCTTGTTTCAGCTTTTGGTGGTGCATTTTTTGTCAAGATATTAACGACGCCACCTAATGCACTTGATCCGTATAACGCCGATCCACCTGAGCGAATAATTTCTACATGATCTATTTCACTAATAGGAACCATCGTCCACGTAATATTTCCGGCGCCGCTCCCCATTACAGGAACACCGTCAATTAACAATAATGATCTGTCACCCGTACCAACGGTAAAGCCAGATGTACCGCGAATATTTAATTGTCCCCGAACAGAACTAATTCCCGGTTCAAATTTCATTACTTCTACCAAGTTTACGGCGGCGCGATCATGAATTTTTCGCGGACCAATTACAGACATAGATACGGGCAATTCCATCACATCCTGCACATTGCGGCTGGCGGTCACCACAACTTGGGGCGCTGACAAAACATCTCGTTTAAGTTGAATTTCTATCTGGACTTTTTTATCAACGACGACTATATTTTTTTCGGTATGTTTTTCAAAACCGATCATACTGACAACAAGAGTGTATTCTCCCGACGGTAATGATTCAATTTCGAATTCACCATCATCATTAGTGGTTGTACCCGTAAAAGTGCCCGCAACCAAAATGTTTACACCCAACAATGCATCTCCGGAATCGGCGCGGGTTATTTTTCCTGAAATAGATCCCTGGGCAAATAAATTCCCAATAAAGACTAAAATAGTTATAATGATTATTTTTTTCATCATTTAAACGTAATAGTATGGTCGATTTCTATAACCTGTTGATTACCTAAATCAATAATTTTGAGGAGTGGTGGTGACTTTTCCAATTGAACGATTGGGAGATTTCCACTGGCGGTGATTGAGTCAAAATTGGCGAAGAACAAAACTGGGTCCATAGTTAAGCCAACACCGGCGACAAAATAGAATCCCGGTTCAAGCTGAAAGAAATAATCAGATTTTTTGGATGGCGAAAGCATGGGTGTACTATAGGTAACAATACCCGCCGCGAGGTTTCCAGGATCTAAACTATTCAAAACGATCAAGGCTGTGGCTTTAATTGAATCGGGCCATTCCCCTTCAACGAATAATTTCCCTTCAATACCGGATACCGGTTCTAAACTTTCGGGCGTTTCACAACTCCAGATGAATACGAGGACAGAAATAATGGTAATTAATTTGCAGATTAATTTCATTTGAATAGTTCCGGGTAGCCCAATATTACAACCATATCACCTTTAGAAATATACATCCGGTCCCAGATAGGCGCATGCTCTGTAGGCGGTTTTGGTGTATCTATCAGCGCTTCGCCATCCATCGCAGAATGTTGCACTGAATAAACATCTACTTCAGGAATAAGCCAGCGCGCAATATCTACTGCAGCAGGATTAATAAAATTGGCCATTGGGGAAACTAAGAGTCCTCGCATTTCACACATTTGGGTAAAATATTTATACACCACAGGGTTTTGAGTGCGGACTAAAAATATATCAGCAGGAAGAATAGTTACCTTTAATTCATTAAGCAAAGGATATATACCTAACTTTTGGATATCCTTATTAAAGATGGTTACGCGAAAATAATTAACTATCTTCTTCTCAACCTCGTAGCCTTCATTGATAGAAAAACCGATAATATTTTTATTCTCATCAAGTATATGAATCCATAGATCCGCATCCCGATTGCGGTGGACAAAGGCATCCAAGCCAATGTCATTCCCTAAACCATTTTTGGATACAGCATGATGCTGACGAATAATATCCATAACTTCAGGAGATTTACGCACTGCAATATCCGGCCAACGCTTTTTGGGTTGAATGATTTCAATGTCAAATCCCGGGTTCATGGAATGAAGATGATCCAAAAGTGCTTTGGCTTGAGGAAGTGATTTATAGTCCGTCGTGGTCATTGGTTTGAGTACTTACCAGTTGAGAAGTTAATTATAAATTAATAATTATAAATTAATAATTATTAATCACCCCAACCACAATTGCCGATCTAAACTCCGGTATTGAATTGCTTCGCTCAGGTGGGTGGTATCTATATCTTTCGCATGATCCAAATCGGCAATCGTTCTTGATACCTTCAATATTCGATCATATGCACGGGCGGATAGACCCAGTTTATCCATAGCTGCTTTTAATAATTCGCCCGCCTCTTTTGATAATTGACAATATTTTTTCAGATCATTCGATTCCATCTGTGAATTGGCATATATTGGCGCACCCTTATAGCGATTCAACTGTACTTCCTTCGCCCCTTGCACCCGCTTTTTCACAGCTTTGGATGGCTCCCCAGGATCGCGATCGGCCAACTCCGTAAATGGCACCGCCGGCACTTCTACGTGAATATCAATTCTATCTAGCAACGGTCCTGAAATTCGGCTCATGTATTTTTGAATCATCTGCGATGTGCAACTGCATTCATTGTGAGCATCCGTGGCATAGCCGCAGGGACATGGATTCATGGCCGCCACTAGCATAAATCGCGAAGGATAACTCAAACTCACTGCGGCGCGGGCAATAGTGACCATGCCATCCTCCAATGGCTGACGCATAACCTCCAATACATTCTTTTTAAATTCCGGTAATTCGTCCAAGAATAGAACACCATTGTGAGACAAACTCACTTCTCCCGGCCGTGGAATGGCGCCACCGCCAATAAGCCCAGCATCAGAAATGGTGTGGTGTGGAGACCGAAACGGCCTTGTTGCAATGATTCCCTCTCCTTGAGACATAACGCCTGCCACAGAATGAATTTTAGTCGTTTGCAATGCCTCCTCTAAAGTGAGGTCTGGAAGAATGGTAGGAATCCGTTTTGATAACATGGTTTTACCACTCCCCGGTGGACCGATCATAATGAGATTATGACCACCGGCGGCGGCTACTTCTAGCGCACGCTTCACATGCTCCTGTCCTTTTACATCAGTAAAGTCCAATTGATAATGGAGATTGGAGCGAAATAATTCTTGGCGATCCACAACAATCGGTTCTTTTTCAATTTCGTCATTAAGGATTTGCACCACTTCCATGAGCGATTTTGCGCCCACAACTTTCACTTCATCCACAATGCCTGCTTCACGGGAATTTTCTTCTGGAAGGATAACACCTTTAATGCCCTTATCTCGAGCGCAAATGGCAATGGGCAATGCGCCTTTAACCGGGCGGAGTGTTCCGTCCAATGCTAGTTCGCCCAACATCATGAGTTTATCTAAATATTCTTTTTGGACATAACCCATGGCAGCGAGGATTCCGATGGCGATGGGCAAATCGAATGCGGAGCCTTCTTTGCGAATATCCGCCGGGGCCAGGTTTATTGTCACATGTTTTCGAGGGAATTTAAATCCTGAGTTTTTAATGGCGGCGGTGACCCGTTCTTTACTTTCTTTCACCGCCCCTTCTGGCAATCCCACCGTAATAAAGCGCGGTAGCTTGGCCCCAGATAGACTGGCCTCTACATCCACCACATAGGCGTCAATTCCAAGAATTGCACTGCTTAGAACTTTAGCGGGCATTAAAACCCATATGCTAAATTATTAATTAAACAGCATTTCATTTTATTATTAATTCCATATTATACATACCAACTATTAATTCATAGCTTGTAGAATTTGGTCACCTATGGTATCTCAGGTCAAGGAATTAAAATAGATGGTAGATACAGGAAAATCCCTGCAAAAAAGGGGATTATTTAGAAGCAGCCTTTTAGGGATGTATATCCTAAATAAGGGATAATAATGTAGAGGATTGAATCGCGAATGAGATAAAAAAGGAAAAAGGCAACGATCACTTGAAAGCCCCTCTTCTTCATGAGGAGTTTATAGCCCCCTTCTCTTTTTATATCTCGCCATTTATTAATGAATTTTGGGCGATAGAAAGACATTAGTTTTTCGGCTTAATCTTCCCGTATTTGAGGTTTTCGTATTTCTCCCAAATAGTCTCTCCCGCTGCTTGTTGAAAGCGAAATGCGAACGATAATGCATCATCAAAGGAATTCCCGGTGAATTCTTCATGAGTAAAATATTCGTCAATCCAGCCGATAAACTCTTGCATTCCCGATTGATTCACTTGATCAAAAATACCATAAATAAGTTCAGCTTTGTTGTCGTAATACCAAGAGGTCACATCCCCATAACCCAAATCTTTGATCATTCCTTGGTGAGTATCATATACTTGTGTGAGATAAGAGAATAAAAATATTTCTTTTTCGTTAGGTTCTAAAGTTTTCCAATAAACAGCAATCGCATTCGGTACAGGATCTTTTTTCTTTTCCTGTGCCGGCAAAAGCATTAAGGTGCAAATCAGTGTTAATACAAATTTCATATTAGTCTTCTTGTTGTGATGTTTCGAATTCTGAAATCATCTCTTCCAACTTATCAATGGCCTCATCTTCCGAAACCTTACCACGATTTTCACCCTGATAATACAAATGTCCAGCCCCTTTACCAAAGGCGATTCCAAGATCTGTGTGAGTCGCTTCTCCTGGCCCATTTACGGCGCATCCCATCAACGCCAATGTCATGGGTGTTTTTACATTTTGGAGCTTTTCTTCCATTTCACCGGCAATTTTGAAGAGGTCAACTTCTAACCGGCCACATGTTGGGCAGGCCACAATAGTAACACCTTTGCTGGCTAATCCCAAGGATTTCAAAATTTCAAATCCAACCCGTACTTCTTCCACTGGATCATCGGTCAAACTCACGCGAATCGTATCCCCAATCCCTTTGGCCAATAATGTACCGATACCCACAGATGATTTGATAGAACCAGATTTTGTCGGTCCCGCTTCTGTCACTCCCAGATGAAGTGGATAATCATATTGTTCAGAAAATAATTCGTAAGAGGCCATCATGAGATTTACATCAGACGCTTTTAGAGAAACAATAATATCTTCAAAATCATGTTCATTACAAATGTCAATATGGCGTTTGGCACTTTCTACCATAGCTTCTGCAGTGGGATAGCCATATTTATCAATCAAATCTTTTTCGAGACTGCCCGCATTTACACCAATCCGGATGGGAAGGTTTGCCCCCTTCACCTTATCCAAAACTTCTTTTACCCGTTTTTTACCACCTATATTTCCTGGATTGATACGAATCTTATCCGCGCCAGCATCCACCGCTTCTAAAGCCATGCGGTAATTAAAATGGATATCCGCCACTAAGGGTACATTCATTCGCTTTTTAATTTCATAAAGCGCATCTGCAGCAGGCTGATCGGGAACTGTAATTCGAATAATATGACATCCCGCTTCTTCCAGTCGTTCCACTTCTTTCAAAGTTGCTGTTACATCATGGGTTTTGGTGGTTGTCATGGACTGTACCGATACGGCATGTTCGCCACCAACAATGAGGTTACCGACTTTAACTTCTCTGGTTTTTCTGCGTTTCATCATAATTTTAAGGGCCGAAAATTACAACGGACTAACCTTGGAATGGTTCATCCAAATATTGTTTTGCTAATATAATTGCATAAGTATAGTTATCAAGTTTGATACATTTTCTATAAGCAATCACAGCTTTCATTCGCTGATGCTTTTTATCGTGAATTTGTCCTTTTAATAGATAGGCGTTGGCCAAGATTGCATCCAATTCCGCATCATATAAATCGATGCATTTATTAAAGAAACCCAACGCTTTGTCGTCTTCACCCTTTAGGAAATAATAATGTCCCCAAACATAATTTAAATATGACGTAAACCATTTTTGATGCCGTTGGGTTAATTTGGGCAATTGTTCATTGAGACGGTTCAATTCTTTTTCAGCTAATTTTAATTGTCCATTTTGCAACAAACTGCCCGTATAATGGACTTGGAAATCAAAATTACCGGAATATTTTTCTGCCAGTATTCGGCTCACTTCCAGTCCACGTTCATTATTTATATCTGAAAATTGGTAAATGAATGAAAGGATACTCATGGCTTCAGTATTGGCCCATGGACTATTTGTCGCAGCCACCTCAATCTTGCGAATCCCCTCTTCTCGAGATGCATCCAATCCAAACATTCCTGCCCCTGCCTTAACAAGGATATTGCTCAAGCCCGCATAGTATTCAACAATACCAATGGGTAAATATGCATCCGTGAGATATGGATCTTTGTCCAATGCTTTCTGGATTACGCGAAATCCTCTGTAAGCTGAAATCAATGTGGGAATCCATTTTTTCTGTCCCAAAAGGATGCGTGCTTTCAACCCACGAGCAGTACCACTATAAAGCATATATTCAGGATGGTCTGGATTGACCGCCAGCAGTGAATCATAAATCATTTCGATTCCATCAAGGTTTTCATCAAGGTTTGCATAAATCTCATTTTGGGGAAGGTGCGCCTCATTGCGCCGCCAATGGGCTGCCGCCCATGTGACATGAACACCGGGATGATTAGGGTAATCTTTTCGAGCTTGAGTCAGAATTTCTATACTTCGGTCAAATTCGTAATTATAAAATGCATCTACCCCCGCACGAACGGCAGCATCCCCAGGGCGTTGAGCAAAGAGGATTGAAAATAGAGAAAGGAATATAATGCGACGTTTCATTGGTCTATAAATTAGGAGAATTTATTATAAATCAGCGATGATTTACTTTCATTGTAAACCGCCCCTATTTCCACTCTTTTTTAAGGAGGGGAGCCTTGGAGTGGAAATCCATGCATGGCAATATTATATTATTTTGCTACCGCTTTGACGAAGTACATATTAGCCTTCATCCGCGCACTAGTGACAGAATTTTCTTGGAGTAAAAACATCATTTCAATGGGATCAAAACAGTCCGGAGGATTCATGAATTTCGCGGCGGCTCCCATCTCATTGTCATCGAAAAAATCGCCAAAGAATTCACAAGCATCCATATTCATGATTAATGTTAAATCTGTTCCATTTACAACATAAGGAAAAGCAAGTGTATCAATTTTCCCCTCAAGATCCATTATCATTACCAATACATTCTCATCAGTGGTATACCATTCACCATGATCTTCACCCTGCCCAAACTCATCGGTAAAATAATGGGTGACATCACCGTTTGCTCGCAAATCCATTTGTATTTGTTCCTCTTTAATACCTTGAACAATCAAAGGGAAATCTACCACAACAGAATCGGATGCATTTACAGTAAAAGTGGCTGCTTGAAAGGTGCCATCAGCAATGTAGTATTTTGAGGAATCCAATAGGCCCGTAGACATGTTTCTGGCATAGGCTGTATCGGAAGAAATGGTTAAACTGAAGTTGAGAGAGTCCAACACATAATCGGAAGTACCTATATACAGACCACCCTCAGTTTTGCTTAACATAACTTGGAGACCAAGTGCCTTTTCTCCGGTCATATCATCCTCATCCACAAATCCGTAGATCATAGGATATGTTGGATTTTCCTCATCCATTTCCCAAATGGATCTATTTGACAAGATAACATCTGGCCCATCTTCATCTTCGTCTTCACCGTCAAGGTTCACAATCATATAGGCCAACTCAGCATTGTGTGTACCATATAGATTAATGGAGGATTGTCCTTTGGCGAACATATTCGCCCCTTTTTGGGAAACATTTGAGCCGATAATTATTACACCGTCCGCATCTGTGATTGCCCACGATCCCACCAATTCTTCTGGGCGATTGGGTTCATCGCCCGTATCTTCACAGGCGGGAATTAGAAATAGCGACAATGACAATAATAATATGGATTTAGTTTTAAAATTTTTCAAGTTATGTCCTTAATTTTCTGTACTTTTAAAAAAGGGGTCACAGTTTTTTCTTAAATTTGTTTTGACAAGAATCAAATAAAAGGAGAAAAGCCATGACCCAAAGAAAAGATACAAACAAAAAGCTAA
>Ga0257123_1000407_pt1 | contig 35594 bp, 25 predicted proteins | sample SI106_135metaG_FD_190185 | JGI IMG/M metagenome (GOLD analysis project Ga0257123, IMG submission 190185) | Marine microbial communities from Saanich Inlet, British Columbia, Canada - SI106_135 | ecosystem: Environmental > Aquatic > Marine > Inlet | place: Canada: British Columbia | collected...
CTCTTTGATCCTGGACAGTCAGTTGATGTAGATGTTTTAGCAAATGATGTTGATGTGGATTCAGTCAGTATCTCAGCAATTACAAGCACTGCATATGGAAGCCTGGTAAGCATTTCATCTGGATTCAAATATACCCCAAATTCAACTGCTCAATTGAGCGATCAATTCATCTATGCCATTTCATATGATAATGGTGCCAGTACTACAGCTACCGTGATTTTGAGCCCCGTCGTGACGGTATGGAGTCGGGCTTTTGGGGGTAGTTTAAACGAAAATAGCATTTCAGTCATCCCGACCATCGATGGAGGCTATGCCGCGACTGGGCACAGCCAATCCAGCAATGGTGATGTGGGCGCAAATAACGGTGGATGGGATCAGTGGATTATAAAATTTGATGCTATCGGCAACCTGATGTGGGAGACGAACTTTGGCGGCAGTGAACTAGATGTAAGTTCAACCATACTAGAAACCTCAGATGGTAACTATATTGTTGCTGGTTCTAGCGGTTCCTCAAATGGGGATGTAAGTGAAAACAGCGGCGGCATAGATTTCTGGATCCTTAAGTTGGATGCTAGCGGCAATCTTATCTGGGAAAAGAGTTTCGGAGGAAGTGCAGATGAATATGCCGAATCCGCGACTCTGACGGCTGATGGCGGTTATGCAATTGCTGGATACAGTCTATCGAGCAATGGAGATTTGAGCAGTAACAATGGATTGGCTGACTATTGGATTATTAAGCTCAATTCAAATGGTGAGCTTGCATGGCAAAAAAACTTTGGGGGTAGTGGTAATGATTATGGCCAATCGATCACTCTCTTAGCTGATGGAGGCTTTGCCGTAACGGGTCATAGTCAATCTAATGATGGAGATGTTATCGAGAATCATGGCTCAGCGGACTATTGGATCATCAGGCTTGATTCAAGTGGGGGCCTGGTTTGGCAGAGGAGTTTTGGGGGCAGTTCAAATGACTATGCAGCTTCCATCATTCAAACCAATGATGGGGGCTATGCAGTAGCTGGTTTCAGCGAATCAATCGATGGAGATGTTAGCGGGAATCATGGCCAATTGGACTACTGGATTGTCAAACTTGATTCAAATGGCGGTCTAGTTTGGCAGAAGAGCTATGGTGGAAGCGCGGGAGACTTCGCAGGTACTATCACCCACACCCTAGATGGGGGCTATGCAGTAGCTGGTTTCAGCGAATCCAACAATGGTGATGTAAGCATAAACCAGGGACAGAAGGACTACTGGGTTATCAGGTTAAATGTAACTGGCGACCTCATGTGGGAAAAGAGTTTTGGAGGCAGTGGTGATGACCGTGGTTACTCTATTGCAGCGCTTGATAATGGCGGTTTTGTATTTAGTGGTTATAGTGGTTCCAGTAACGGAGACATCAGTGGGAATCATGGAGCTACCGATTTCTGGCTAGTAAAGTTCAATGTTGGGAGTAATTCAGCTCCTATTGATTCTGCCACCAGTGCTGTTCTAGACAGGGACACCAGCGTCTTGATAGATGTACTTTCAAATGCCTCGGATAGTGATGGTGATAATCTCTATACTATCCTCCTCACCCAACCTTCCAATGGATCTGCTGCCCTAACTACCAATTACAAAATACAATACACCCCCAATACTGGATTCGCCGGTTCAGATTCACTAGCATATAAAGTGCTAGATGCAAAGGGTGGAGAGACTGAGTCTCTGACCCTTAGCCTAACTGTTATACCTCGTCCTCCTTCCCCCCAGGACATATCAGTCATTGGATTCAAGGGTGGCATTTCCGTTGGCTGGTCTGTTGTTACTCAGGCCCAGGGTTATAGAATCTACTCTGCCGCACCTGGGACTCTTTCCACGAGTTCTTCCTTTCAATCCACGTCTTCCCCGCCTTCTCTCTTTACCAGCTTTAACTCCGATCAGCTTGTTAGCTTTGCTGTCACCTCCCTTGAGAACCAGGTTGAAAGTACCTTCTCTCAAGTTGTCAGCACCCGTCCCATCCTTGCTCCGGTTTCGTCTTTTTCCATTGTGGATCAGACTGTTGGACTGGCGGTCAATTCCACGTTTGCTATCACCTTTGATGAACCGATCTTGCAGATTAATGGGAGTGCCATAACCAATCCCACGGACCTGGTTGCGATCTCTGACAGCACGGGTTCGTATATCTCGCTTACTGCCACCCTTCAACAGACGCCTCCGGGCATCATCATCACTCCACTGGAGGATCTGAAAGTTGCCACAGATTACTTCCTGACTCTTTCTGCTATAGAAAACGCTCCTGGGTTTGAGACTGGATTTGAAGAGGTTCAATTTCGAACTTGCGAGGGTTATTCAGTCCTTCGAATTGCCGGGGCCTGCCATGGTTATACAGTTGGCTCAAACATTAATCACTGGAACCTGGCCGCAGATAATCAATATGGTACGGTGCTAGGCCATGAATTCTCCCTTGTGGTTCCTGAGGCTGAAGCCAAGTGGGATTATTTACAACCCTCGGAACAAACCTATGATTTTGATGCTCTTGATACGATTCACCAGTTCTCCTTAGATAATGAACAAATCACCAAAGGTCATGCCCTGATCTGGCATTCTTCCATCCCTTCCTTTGTCACCAGTTCATCTGATGCAGGCACCCTGACTACGGCTCAGCTGAAAACCTGGATGGATACTTTCATCATCACCACCCTTGAGCGCTACCGAGGAAAAATTTTGCAGTGGGATGTGGTCAATGAAGCTTTCAATGATGACGGTACTTACCGAGACACACTCTTTTTCCAGATGCTCGGTGCGGACTTTATTCCCGATGCCTTTACATTTGCTAATACGGTGGACCCAACCCTGAAACTTCTCTATAACGACTATGGAATAGAGACGGTCAACGCCAAATCTGATGCTCTCTACTCTTTGGCAAAACAAATGATAGAAAGCTCCATTCCCATTCATGGAATTGGGATGCAGATGCACCTCGTTGCCAGCGCCCCCATTGATTTTGAAAGTATGCAGGAGAATATTCAGCGGTTCGGGGATCTGGGGCTTGAGGTACAGGTCAGTGAGATGGATGTGCAGATCGCGGGTCTTTCAGGCACCACAGAGGAAAATCTTCAAACCCAGAAGGAGATTTATCGGCAGGTGGTTGGTACCTGTCGTGTGGAACCCAACTGTGACACGGTGATATTCTGGGGATTCACGGATAAATATTCTTGGATTGATGATGTGTATGGTCCCGATGACCCTCTTCTTTTTGATGAAAACTATCTATCCAAACCGGCTTTTGACGGGGTGACTCAGGCCTTGAAGGAAGGCTTGTCTATCAATGACTACGCTACATTGTTTTCTTTTGGGGGACTTCCTTTGAGTACTGAGGGTGCTGAGCCTTTGGATATCCTCAGCAATATCGGGTTCAAACTTGGCTACTCCGAAGAGCGCGCGGACCCGATCTGGACGGCATATCGCATCTTTGAGGTGGTTGAGAACGATATCGTTACCCACAGTACGCCAGGCTACACCATTGATGATCGAACGGTGGCAAGGATCAAAACTGGTGACTACACCAGTACGGGCTACCAGAGAGGACTCCTGGCTCCTAAATTCGGCATTGACAGCCGTTATGGTGAAGATGCTCTAAAAGAAGCCTATAAGATGTCCAACATTACTCCTCAGCTCTCCTATCTCAATACCCAGTTAATGACTGCTCTTGAGGAAAAAGTCGCTGAGGAGTTCGCGCAGGACTTTGAAGAAGTCTGGGTTATGACTGGCTCGATCTTTGATAGTGATATTGAGACTTTATCCAGCGGGGCTGGTGTTCAGGTTCCTGATTCCTTCTTCAAGATTGTGTCCGATATCGATAATGGATCTCCCAGGGTATTGGCCTTCCTGGTACATAAGGATAGCGATGATAAAACAAACCTGGCCCAGTATCTGGTACCGGTAGATGAAATTGAGAATTTAACCGGCCTCGACTTCTTCTGGAGACTTCCTGATGAACTTGAGAATTCTCTTGAGAAAACAGCGGCCACGGCGCTCTGGAGTTCGGTACCTTCCTCCCCCGGCAGCACCAATTCTACGGAATCCGAAGTCACTGAAACTGGTGATGACCTGGGAGGTTTTTACTACTTTGCCGGTCAACCCCAGGCAACCACTTCCACTGAAGCGCTTTTGATCCTCACCAATATTGGCTTCACCGTTGCCTATAACGAATCTCGTCAGAATCCCTCTTATGCCGTCTATAGACTTTTTAAAATAGTGGATCCTCTATCTCATGACCGCCCCTCAAGCTTCACTAAAGATAACCGTACCCAGGCTCAGGTTGTTCACGATGACTATACCAATTCAGGATATGACCGGGGTCATGTAGCGCCTAACTATGCAATTGACACCCGCTATGGGCAAACCGCCCAGGTTGAATCCTTTAAGATGTCTAATATTACTCCGCAGCTTCCCTACGTGAACCGTACGATTATCCGGCTGCTTGAAGAGAAAGTCGCCCAGGATTATGCCAATGATTTTCAACAGGTATGGGTGGTTACAGGAACCATCTTTGAGAACTCTGTGGAAACCATTGAATCAGGAGTTGAGATCCCTGACGCCTTCTACAAGTTAGTAGTGGACATCTATGAGGGCTCCCCCAGGCTGCTTGCCTTCATCATCCCCCACACAGCGGACAGTTCAGACCTTTCGCTCTATCTCACCACTGTAGATGAGGTGGAATCAAGAACCGGGCTGGACTTCTTCACAGAACTTGAAGATAGCTTAGAGAATACTCTTGAATCCACTTCCCCAGGTTCCTTGTGGTAGCCCTGTTTAAGGTCTTCCTGTACTTGATTCAAGATGAATAGGTGCCCCGGTTGTATTAGTCAAAAAACTCGTCTAGCTCGTTTGCTATGCGCTTGAGTGTAGCGCTTGGTATCTTTCTAAAGAGCAGGTCTCCGTATTCCTCTTTTGGATCCAGGGCGTGGCCCGCGGATGGAAAATACACGAACCTGAGATTTTCCTTCTTCCAGACATTTGTGTTTACGATCTGAACCGCTTTGGTGTGGAAGGCGGGTGTTTGATTATCTAACTCACCCTGCAGAAATAGAATCTTGTAATTCGCGTCTTTAACCAGCTTCGAGGGCCGGGATCTGCTTACTTCTTCCATCATCATGCCCTTGTCATAAAAAGCATCCATTAACATGAGATTAGAATAGTTTCCCGCATTGTACTCTGAGAGACTGACCGAGCTATCCTGATCAAGGTCCAGAATCTTTAGCTGTGCTTTTAGTGCCGTGGCGAGATCATCACCAGTGGAGAGTTCAGCCTTATCAATGACGAGGTCATGGTTTAAATCAAGAGCCCGAAAATAGGTTCTGTAGGCTCGGTGTACCGTCTGTTCATAGACCAGGGTTGGTACCTTTTCATTTGAGAATCCCATCAATGCTGCCCCGGAGATGAAAGACAGCTCTGAACCCACATATAATGCCAGGCTCGTTCCCTGGGAATGCCCAAGAATAAAAACCTTCGCTTTTTTGAAACGCCTACGAGCCTCCTGTACGAAGAACTTGAGATCCTTGATGAAGTGACCCAGGGGATTTTTAGCAAAGAGCTTAAACTCCTTTGAATTCATATAGTTCGGATTCTTTCCAATCGTTTCCCTGACTTGAAATGAACGCTTATTGAACCTGAGGGTTGCGAATCCTTCAACCCGAATTGCCCGTGCGATATCTTTGTAGATCAGGTTTTCAGTCCCCGCAGGGAAGGATACCGAACTAAGATCCCCATCCGCGTTCTGAGGACCAGAACCATGAGCGAAGACTATAATTCTCTTCACATCATCCGCACCCACTCCCTGCGGTAACTCCAGGACCATATTCATCGGAAATCCATCGAAGCTTTTTACAACTTCAAAAGGTGATTCCTCAGTCCCTTGAGCGGCAGAAGACCAGGTACTAGAAAGGTAGAAAAAGATAAAAAAAGAAGATTTCAAAAACATGCCGCCATCATAGATAAGCCAGCAGGGAATTTCAAACGCTGTCATTGAGGTGTCATTCTGAATTCCAAATCGCGGTCCCAATGACGGTGAAGTGCCGCTCATTCATTGACTATTGAAGCCATCACTCCCTAATTAGGCTCAAAGGTTTGATGGAGGCGTCGAGTTTGAGGGAGATTGAGTCAAGCGCAGAGGTTTCGAGAAGTAGTAGCTGACGGTGGTTTGTGAAGAGGACGTGGCATAGTCACGTTCGATGAGGGAACCGCTGTCAGGTGGTGCTTCACGGAAGATCTGTGTAGCGAGCTCCTTCAAATTCGACGCATCCATCAAGGACAATTACTATGATCGTCCTTCATTTTCTGGATACCTTCTGCTTCAGTCCAATCTCCATTGATATCTACTTTTATATGCCAATGGGCTCCCATTCCTGACATGGGTATATCCGTTCTGCAGGTGACTTCCCAGAACTTCTCAATCCACCAGCGCTCCCTTCCCCCCATGATCTCGCTACGAATTTGACCGATGGTTTTGGAGCTTGAACTATAAGCCGTGACATAGGGATGATTATCCCCCTGGTCAACATGGCGAAAAAGTACTTCTTCGAAGAGATCATCCACCTCCTCACACGCTTGTGTCGAACATTGGCTCTGTAAAGACTCCGAGCCTCCCGAGGCCGGGGGATCACCAAGGACCTCGTTAAATGGGGACAAAACCGCCGGCTGATTTGAAAGCATCTGATTTGATGGACTGGTCAGGTGTGGGTGGGTAGAGCTCAGGGTTACCAGGGCTGGTGAGGATGGTAGAGTCGGGGTTAGTTGAGGAGATTTTTCCAGCAAGGATAGCGGACCTGAGTGATTCCATTGAATGCCTTGTGTCGTAATTCCGGTTAGATTCTTCACGGAGAGTCTCTCACGCAGCAGAAGGTCTTCGAATCCAATGGTGAGTCTGGCAGCACAATGAGAGGTGGAGGTAAGTACCAGAAGCAAAAGAGCGAGCCTACTGGACATAGGTCCTCCAATTCGGCTGGGAGATGTAGCGATAGTGCTTCTTGTAGTTTTGCGACTCTGTCGGATCGTAGACCGGGTCCCATTGAATTTTGGAGGAAGAAGCCAGTGGAGAATCTCCAATGCTCAATCCACCTGCGATCACACAACCCCGAACCTGGGCTCCTCCTACCAATTTCACCTCGCCTCCAAGCGCTACCAGGCAGGCTTCTACCGGTGCGATGGTTTGTACGTTTATGGAGCCACCCGTCTGAGCTGCGCAAATCAGGGAAAACGGAGCCGTTCCTGTATTCTCGATTCCTGCGGAAATGGTGACATCTCCCTTCACCATAATCACCCCGCCACCCTTCGTAGAAATTCTCAGGGGACGGTCAATGTTCAGGTTTCCTTCAATTTCAATGATACCAGGGATCTCCAAAGTGTCTTGTGAAGAATCAAAGTGCAGCTCAAAAAGACTTTCAGCACTGTAGTTGATCCCTCCTGATCGCCTGCGCATAAATTCCGGTAATTCGCTATGACTGAGATCTCCGCTATATAACTCACGGCCCTGATCATCTTGAATTGAAAACGTGGATCCTGCTAGCGTCTCTCCTACTTTCGCGGACAACCCTCCCATCTTCAATCGATTCGATCCAAGAGAATTCATGGTGTCAGTAGGAATAGAACCTGGAGTTGGAAGAAGAACCTTGTTACCTTCTTCCCCCAAATCCACAAAGCGCAGGTTCAGGGCATTGTAAGTTTCTTGCACCACAGAAGACATTCTGGACTCGTACCTGGAATATCCAACCGGTCGATTTCCGAATTGTTCTCGTAGTCTCTCTATCACCGCAAACTCCATATCTCCGGGCCAGGTAGCAGCCTCGTAATAGGTACCTTCATCAAGGTAGGGAAGCGGAGATGTAGCGCCGGTCAAGGTATTCGTCAATCCTTGAACCAGGGCGAACTTTCTTAGAGCCAGACCAAACAGTATGGTGGGACTTGGCTCAAATTCTGTTCCCAGGAGATTGATTCGTGAAGAGAGATCCAGGGACTCATCCCCTACCAATTTTAGAGCCTCCCTAAATTCTGGCTCGGTAAGTTCAGGATGAAAGCCATAAATGGAGGAATAATACTTCAGATATTCTTGGGAGAGCACACCATCAGGCTCGACTTCAAAGAGTGCGGTTTCGCTCGATAGGCCACTATCCATCAAATTGGCATCATCCCTGCCATGACTGGCGGAAAAATTCCAGCCCATTCCACCCAGGTACACCCAGCCTTGTTCATCAAAGAACGCACTGGCTGAAGTCAGGGATAAGGAGCGAAGTGAGGAAGTTCGTCCATGGTTCAGGTTTAGTTTGCTTCGTTGAGCGGGAACAGGTAGGGATTCGGGCCAATCATTGAGCTCTCCAATCCCGGTCTTGGAGCGTAAGAACAAGGTGAATTTCCCAAGAACTCCTGGAAGGAGATTCACGAAACGAGATTCTCTGAAGCGAACCACCGTGCTAGGTGAGTTACCCACCACTGCCTTCGCATTGAGCATGAAGAAAAAGCTACCTTCGTAGATATCGGGTTTAATTCCATCTCCAGACTCTATGAAAAAGGGTTTGAGTGCTGACATACCAATCGATACTTTAAGACTGGAGGATGAGTCCACCTGCTCGGCTTCTTCAAGGACTTCGTTCATCTCTGCGAGCATCGATGTTGGGAATGCGATATCGGCACCTGTTTTCAGGGGCATATCATTGGAGTCCAGGATCTGCTCCGTAATGAATTTTAAGTGCTCCGGTGCCTTCATGCGTTTTGGAAAGGTTGCCGGATCTGGATCATTGAGAAAGTCTATGGTCTCTTCGAGGTGCTGGCCGGCAATCTCAGCGGCGGAACTGGCCAGGTGATAGGCCTGTTCCTTGTTCGCGATATGAATCACATTTTTCATATGCTGGCTGGATACAAAGAGCATAGAGATTCCCAGTACAGCAGCAATTGCTAGAATTGCCACGACAAGTGGAATCACGAAGCCTCGACGTTTCAAGTTGCGGGACCCTCCAAAACTCTTTGAAAGACCAAACTTCTCTCCTGGCCATTGATGGGACTTTTCCAGCTCACTGTAACTATGAGCAACCAGAACTGGGCTGGAGAATCCGAAAAGCTCTTTTTTAGTATCTTCAGGGTTCTCTGGTACTCCTGTTGAGTCTCTTCAAGATCAAGTTGTTCAAGGGATAACGGACCTGGCAGAGATTTATCTGGGACAGTACCAGTTTCATAGAAAACTGTAGAGTCCTGGGACTCCAGCACTGTCAAATACGAATTTGCCAGCGTCAAAGCAGTGGTGACATGCCTGGATGAAGCGGTGAATTTTGCGGAGCCAGAAAATAGGCCGTATATTGGAATCGCCAGGACTCCAATAATTGCCATTGCTATGACAACTTCAATCAAGGATAGACCTTTGCGGGTCTGTGGGAATCTCACCTTCTCAAATCCTCGTACCAGTTCTTCAGTTGCCTGGCTCAAGTCAATGGTAAGCGCTCCAGCGTCCAATGGCTCCGCCAGCAGGCTGGGTTACATCTGTCCACCCCGGAGAACGATCAGATGAGCAATGCGCGACGATGATATCGATGACATAAACTTCCTGGCTATCCTGTGCCGGGCCATTTCCATAGTGATAAGCGATAGCGTCCATGGAGGGATCACCGACATTTCCCCGCTTCCAGTTAAATCCAAACCGCGGATCCATTGCCTGGAGACGGCGAACAGCCTCTTCCATAAACTGCCAATTCCCCCCTTCTTTTTGACAGGAATTCTCAAGCATATCAGGGCGCTCTGCGGCCAATTGCCTGACGATTCCATACCCATCGGGCAAAGGCATTTGGCCACCGCCTCCCCCTGTTCCAGAACCGCCACTCGAACCTCTCCCTCCTGTGGTCCCGCCACCACCATCTCCAGAGACCCCTGGTGCTGGACCAAGATACCCAGCACCCCAACTGGGATTAGAGCTCCCCACCCCCACAATCACATCATAGCGGGCTCCATCTACATCAATTTTATCTTTGGGTCCAGGATAACCTGCCCGTCCATGAATAACCGCTCTTGAGGAAAACCCTTTGGAAGCCACACATGCCGCTAATTGGTTCAAAGATCCCGGTGCTGCTTTAAGCCCGGCCTGGCAGGCTTTGATCGCACCTCGTTTGGAGGCGCTGTCAAGTCCATCTCCTCCTGGTGAGGGAGGAAATAAAACACTGCTCATCACCGTATCAATCTTCCAGGCTGGATTGGAACCTCCGGCTCCACGGATCACATCATAGACAATCCCATTCACCGTGATTTTATCTTTTCCCCCGGGCCAACCAGGACGGTTGGGATTGGTGATTTTGGCCTGGTAACCCAGCTTGACTAGTTTTGCCACAAGGGGTTTAAGAGATTTTGGCCTGGGTGGAAGACCTCTCCAACTTTTTCTAACATCTGCTTCGATTTTCCCTGTATTTGGTTTTTGACCTGGAGTAGGGGATCCTCCTGCTCCACCTCCAGTGTTGGAGCCGCCACCACCAGAACCGCCGCTGCCCCCTGGTGAGCCCATTTCTACAAATCGAATTCCCCAGGCAGGGTCAGAGCCTCCCGCACCAACAATTACATCGTAGATACGTCCATTGACCGTAATCTTATCCTTTCCACCAGGCCATCCGGGACGGTTCGGATTTGTAATGTTTGCGGCATAGCCAGATCCTTTGAGTTTCTCAACGAGTGGCTTCAACGATGCAGGAACCGGCGGAAGACCGCTAAAACCATCCCGAATACTACGCTCAATCGAAGGATTTGCGCTTAGTGGAACCACCAGGATTAATAGAAGCCCTACCAGATTCAATGGTAAATAGCGGAATTTGGATAGACCAATCATGTTTCCTCCTCACTCTACTCTTCAGAGATTCTACTCCGATAGAAGGGGATCCGCTATGCCTGCTTCTTGAAAGCCTTGTGATCTGAGCTTGCAAGCGGGGCATTTTCCACAGGGTGGAAACTCACCTTCGTAACAGGTGTGAGATTGCCCCAGAGCCTCCAGGGCTCCTTCTTTGATTGCCAGATGAATAGAGTCAGATTTTGTGAGCCACATCAACGGGGTATGGATTCTAAATTTAGCTTCCATCCCAAGGCTGAGCGTCTCCTGCAATGCTTTGATGGTTTCATCTCTGCAATCCGGATAGCCCGAGTAATCCGTTTGACAGACCCCGGTCACAAGATCATGAATCCCTCTTTGATAAGCAAAGGCCGCGGCGACGGTTAGAAAATAGAGATTTCTTCCCGGAACAAAGGTATTGGGAAGTTCATCTTTCTTACCCATATCCTTGATCTTGATGTCATCTGTGAGGGCGTTTCCGCCAATCTGGTTGAAGATGGAGGTTTCCAGGATTACATGCTCTACTTCAGCCATTGAACATATTTTAAATGCTGATTCTAATTCACGAGTATGTCGTTGCCCGTAGTCAAAACTAAGGGCCACAAGGTTGAAGAAACGGTTTTTTGCCCAATAGAGACAGGTGGTGGAATCTTGTCCCCCGGAGAATAGGATTAGAGCCGAGGACCCCTGTTGAATCTGCACATCATACCTCCATGAAAATTCCGCGACCGGGCTCTTCTTCAATTTGCAGAAATCCCAGGGGAAGTTGTTTGGGGGTCTTTTCTAATATCCATGTGGCCAGATCTTCGAGATTTGAAAGGTCTTCCCCCTCTATGGAGGAAAGATTCCTATGATCGAGCCGCTGATAACAGGGGCGAAACAATTCCTTTATCCTGGCGAAATCCATGGTCCAACCCTTGGCTTGATCCAGCTCGGTCTCAATACCCAATCGCAGGTATAGAGATCGGCCTTCATAGCTATGTCGGTTTGCCAGAGCGCATTCCAATTCGAAGTCTTTATACCCCTGGTAATGATCTTCCCCTTTATAACCGCAGCCAGAGTAGGAGGTTTCCCACACCTCAACTCCTTCCATACCCATTTTCATTTCCTCGCCACGATTGAAAAGACATGCTGCCAGATTTTCCGCAGTTGGATTTTCCAGTCCGGATATTTCGTTGAGAAGACGTCTTTGGTAGGGCTGCAGTAGTTCTCGAACCAGGCCATGAAATCTGGCCAACTGGGATAACGAATTTGTTTCTTCTAGCAGTTCAATCTCAAACTTGATTCGAAATCTATGCCCATGGAGCCTTCGACATTTGTGCGTTTCCTCAACATTGGGGAGAAAATGAGCGGCAGAAAGGAAGAACCAGCCTCCCAGGCCCGTCAGGTTACGTTGAGGCTCCCACCACCAATATCCTTCACTGGTTTTCCTCTCCAGCCTGGTGACTCCCAGGGGTGCCAGATCATCTCGAATTCTCTCCACCTCCGGGAAATGGGGATAACTCTGTTCAAACTCCCTCCAAAGCTCCAAAAGTACACTGGAAAGCTCTTCGCCAGACCCGAGCCCCTTATTTAGAGCATAGGACTTCAGGTATCGGAAAGATTCAAGATTATAGAGATTCATACACCCCTTGCGTCCGCGCCCCATAGATATTTATGAAGCTGTATCTGAAATCTAACACCAAGTTTTTCCTCTAGAATCCACTGAGCCAACTTAAGCGCGTCCATCTCTCCATGTACGGGCGAGAACAAAATTTGCTCTGGATTCAAATCAAAATTGCGAATCGTTTCACACGCCCAGTTAAAATCCTCACGATGGAGCAAAACAAACTTAAACTCATCCTTTGCCCTTGTATTCTTGAGATTCTGAGCAAGATTACGCTTTTGCATACCTGAGCCGGGACATTTTACATCAATGATGCGCGTCACCTCACCTGGCACTTCCTCAAGAGAAACATGTCCGCCGGTTTCCAATAATACTTCGAACCCCTTCTCAACGAGTAACTTCAGGAATTCATGGATACTTTTCTGTTCCATGGGTTCGCCGCCGGTCACTTCAACCAGGTTGATTCCCTGCTCCTCAATCCTGGAAATGATGGCATCAAAGGAAAGGGGCTCACCATCGTAAAACGCATCCGGCGTATCGCACCAGGAGCAGCGCAAACCACAACCAGTGGTTCTCACAAAGACGCAGGGTCGCCCCATATGTGAGGATTCACCCTGAATCGAGGAATAAATCTCGTGAATTCTAAGAGTTTGCTCGCTCGTGGACAGCATGGTCCTCTCCGAAAACTTCCGCGCTGAAAACGAATAGATTCACAGTCGGGTCCAGGTAGGAATCCGCTCTCAGACCGGCCTTATGTTCAGCACAATAAGACCAGAATTCCTCAAGACTCCAGCCAGTGTCTGCAGCGACCTGGGGTAAAAGAACTCCCTTATGACTCCCCTTTTCAACCACAATCCCATGCTGACCCAAAATGGCCTGATCATATTTCTGAACTCGCTCAACAGGTGAAAGCACCGAAATTTCAATCTGAATGTCAGCCAGTTCCTGGAGGGTTACCGGTCTCAGAACAAACCGGGAATCTCGGGAACTCGCCACGGCAAACTCAGCGACCGTATGCCACAGCGGTGTTGCTGACTCAAAACAACCAATACAACCTCGAAGATCCTTACCACGGTGCAAACTAACAAAGACTCCGAAGCCCTTTTCAAGAAGAACTTCCTCGACAGGCACTTCCAGGTCGATCGCAGAACCAGCAAGGGATAGTTCCAGTGTTTTGCGCGCAATCTCTAACAATTTCATGCGCTGAGATGGATTTAGCATTGTTTTTGTAGACATGGATCTCCTTCCTCCAGCAATAACCAGTATAATTTCCTAAGGAACCTGAACTCAAATTTGGGATTTTTTCAATATGATTCTTCTTGTAACTTCACGCCTCCTGCTATTGTTTGGCCTCTGCCTGACCTTGTTCTCCAATCCTGAAAACGAGGGTAATTCTTCTCAAAAGGACCAATCCATACCCGTCTGGGATTCTCCCGGAAACGTGATGGAATCCGTCTGGAACCGTTTTGTAAATCCAGTTTATGAGAGCATTTACCAAAATGTCTATAGACAGGAAATGATTCGCGTCTTGAATGTCGCAGGTATCGATACAAATCGACTCAATGAAAAGCAGCTTTCTCAAATTCAAACTTATGAACAAATGAAAGTCCCGTATTCCACAGAGCCCTATGAATGTTCCAAACGCGATGGTTCTATTGAGTATTCCGTTTTAATTGCCTCAGGAACAGGTTCTAAACAATTCCATAAACGACTCTATCAAAAGGGGGATCGTTCAAACTCCGGTGATGATCTGACCGCAATCATTAACTACGCACTCTCTCGGCCCTATTGCAAGGCAGTGATGAGCTTTCGCTATGATGATCGTAAAACCCTCAATATAATTTCAAATCGACTCCTGGATTCTCTTCAAGAGCTGAGATCAAGCACTAAAACTGAGACGGTCCTTCTGTTTGGAATCAGTGCTGGCGGAATCATCCTCTCAGATATAGCCGCAAGAATTCCAAAGGGGATTTCCTCAGAAATATTCACCCTTGCCGCACCCCTGAGAGGCTATGACCTGAATAGATTTGGTGATCTTCTTATCGAAGAATACGCTCCCTTACAGGTTTATGGAAAACACGGATTCTATCGTCAGATTGGACTCGGGATCGCACCCTATCAAAGACCAGGAAACAAGGTAAATGTTACCCATCACAAGGAAGGGAAGTCAGCCCGTCACCTGATTTCCTACTGCGGCCAGTTCACTGGATTTTGTAATTCTTTGAAAATTCAAAGCAATAACGTTCCCGGATCCTCGGAATTTTATTCAAAAGGCGATCTGCAAATCGAACGAATGGCTCGCAAAATTCTATCTTGCTGGTAAAATCCATTTTATGGATTGGATGATATACGGAGCCAATGGATATACGGGCGAACTCATCGCAAGGGTTGCTGTAGCCCGAGGGCTTCGTCCAATTCTCGCAGGTAGAAGCGAGAAGCCGGTTGAGGAACTAGCCCGGGCTCTCAATCTTCAATACAGAATTTTTTCTTGTGAAGATCCCCAGGAAATCGCAAAGTCTTTGCAGGACATATCGCTGGTATTACATTGTGCAGGGCCCTTTGTGCGTACCTATCGCCCCATGATTCAAGCATGTCTTGAGTCCCAGACACACTATCTGGATGTAACCGGTGAGATCCTTGTATTTGAAAACCTTTTACGTCGTAGTAAGGAATTTAAGCAGGCTGGAATTGTCGTCATGCCCGGAGTGGGATTTGATGTTTATCCCACTGACTGTCTGGCCGCTTCTTTGAAGAAAGAACTGCCAGACGCAACCCATCTGCGTCTTGGTTTCCAATCCCTGGGTCCGGTTGGACCCGGTTCACTCATCACGATGCTTCAGGGATTTTATGTTCGCTGCGCAATCCGCGAAGACGGGGAAATTCGACTCATTCCACCAGGCTCCAAGGTCCGATCTATCGCTTTTCAGGATAAGAAAGTCCTGGCCATGGCTATACCCTGGGGAGATGTATCCACGGCTTATCACTCCACAAAAATTCCCAATATCGAGGTTTATATACCGGCTACACGTCTTAAGGTCCTGCTCATGCGTTTCATTGGATGGCTCAGCCCGGGCTTACTGGGCTCCATTGGAAACTTTCTGGAAGGGCTCATTCGAAAGCAGGTTAGCGGGCCTAAAGGATCTGTATTGGAAGAAAAGGGGGCTTTTCTTTACGGCGAAGTCCTCAACGCGGCTGGTAAGCGGGTAGAAAAGAAATACAAATGCCCCAATGTGTATTCGGTAACCGTCGATGCCGCCCTGATCTGTGTTAATGATGTATTGCAGGGTAAAGTCGAACCGGGAGCATGGACTCCCTCCAAAGCATTGGGAGACAATGCTCTACAGAGGCTAAAGGGGCTTGAGCCTCTACACCGTTGATCAAGTGGATTATCCACTTGTAGGATTACATCAAAAATCGTTCATAAAAGATGAATTGGGAAGGAACCTCTCGATTCCTTTGCTCATCTGCTATGAGCTTATTTTGGTCCTAAACCTGCAAACGGGTATAATGTTTGCCTTTCGGGATAGGAAAAAGCGGGAGCAATTCTTTTGTGGATTATAGCTTTGATCCTTTTGGGTCTTGTCATTGGAGCGGGGTTCGCGTTTGTAGCCTATGCTGACGCAGAAGAAAAGGAAGAATTAAAAGAGATCAAAGAGCTTGAGGAAACCACCCGTAAGAAAAAAACAGAGGCCGAAACCCCGGAAAAAAAGAAGGATCCCCATCCGCTTGAGATGACTCGAACCCTTGCCTCCAAGTTTGATCGATACGTCGAAGTCGTGGAGAAGAGGGTCAAGGACAACGAATACCTTACCAGGTTTCTGGTTTCCAAAGATAAGGTTGAATCAGACCTCAGAACCCTGTCTGTAGAGCGATTGCTGCTGATTGTTAAGAAGTTTGATCCCATTTTGCTTGAATACGGCTTAATGTTGAATTCAGGATTTATGCGGCTCTATGAGGAGATTTCTCAACTTGCCTTTTCACTACCCAATTTACCCGAAAATATCTTCGCGCTTGAGCGCAGAACTGCGATATTTGGTGATTTTGAAGCCAGCATCACGCAGGTAGATGAAGAGTACGAAAAATTCATGGCAAGGGGGGTTCCCCTCTCCAAGATCAATCCACTACTTCGTGCGGGACTCAACACAGAACTTGCTCAATTGAGAGCCAAGGAAGAAGTTGGGAAGATCCTCGACTTCTATTATTCCCTTCGAATTTTTACCCTGTTTCATGGATTTCATGAAATTCATCAAGAGGAAATTGGTGTTGAAGTCCAGGAGTTGAAGAATTGTCTAGATCTGGGCAGGGAGGGTATTGGCGAAGAGCTGCTACGAAAAATTGAGTTTCATCAGAATCGACTTCTGGATTTTTTACAAACTCACCACACCTGGTACCACAGCCTCTATGAGGGTATAAGGCGCGGAATGGAGATGCTACAAGACCTTGAGGCTCTTTCCATCACGGAAAATGAGGAAATCATCGCCAGTTTTCATTCACAACTCCTTGAAGATATCCTCCCTGTTTGCAGTTCATTTTCCATTCCCCAGACCAAGGGTACCGTAGCTTATCGTGCGGGCTTCGACAAAGTTAAAGACACGGTCAGAGGTTCAGGCAGCCAGAAAACACTTTCGGTGGGACTTGTAGAGTCTTTGCAGGTTTACCTCGACGCCAGGCAGCGGGAGTCTGAAACTTTAATGACCTCACACCTGGTTGAACAGACCCTCAAAATTCTAGAGTCGTATGTTGAAAGGTTTTCAGGTTCGAGAAACCATGGGGTCTAGGAGACTAAATTTATTAGGTGATTGATCATGGATCCAATGTTCGTATTAATGGGGGGGATTATTGTAGTCGGAATCACGATGCTCGCCGCCGTAGGAGACTCTAAAATCTCAAACATGGATGATGAGGTACCCATCATTCCCCCAAAAGAACCTGAAAAATCCATGAAGGTCAAAATTAAGGAACACCCCCTCTATAGAATTAAGTCTCTGGCCGCTAATTTCAGCCGCCACATACAGGATTTTGAAAAGAGAATCCATGACAAGCCCTTGTTAGAGAAGATCATCGGGGCTGCTGACCAGGCTCAATCAAATCTTCGCGATATTCCAGTAGAGAAACTGTTGGAGCTCATAGAACCCTTCGACATGTCCCTGAAAAGTTATGGATTGGAACTAGAAGCGCATTTTCAAAATCTACATGAAGAAGTTGTGTGCCTGACCAATACACTAGCAAGTAATCCAGAAAGAGTTTTTATCCTCCGCGACTATACCCAGGTCTTCCAAGGTCTGGATAAGAAAATCCTGGGTATGAAGGCACAGTATGCGAAAAATCTTCCTAACAGGATTTCTACTGAGAAAGTCTACTCCATCATGCAATCCGGCAAAAACGCCGCTGTCCATGAGAATAAGGCCCGCGTAGAACTCGAAGGTGTGTGGGGATTTTTCTTCTCACTAAATACCTTCACGCTATTTGGGGATGTATCTAAGGTACGCTTAGGGGAAATTTCCAATGAGATCCAAGCCTTGCAGGAGTGCCTGGAGCAGGCTAAACAAAACCTGGATGAAGAGATCCTCAAGAAGACTGAATATCACCAACATCGCCTCGAGGATTTTCTAGAGAAGAATTATACTTTTCACTACAAGCTTTTCTACTCCATTTGCAAATTTCTCCAAACTACTCAAGAACTCAAAACGGTAAGATTTGGAGAAGAGGAAGACACGAAAGATAATCTTAGCTACCTTCAAACTGAAATCTTGCCCAACTGCGCCAAGTTCTCCGTACCCCAACGTGAAGGCTTGTCTGAACTTCGGCGTTACTTTGATAAGTTCAAGCGTTCCTATAAGGGGCCTCATGGTGAGTCCAAATTATCCGTAGGTCTGACTGAATCACTGAAGGTATATCTGGAAAGCAGGCTCGTCGATTCCAGGACCTTAGTCAATTCTGAGCTACCCCAACAGATCCTTCAGACAATTCAACTGCTTTTTGCGGATGAAGTCCGCGATGACTCCATACCAGGGGATTGACCAATGCCAAAAGTATATCTTCTTTTCAATCCAAAAAGCGGCATCCATCGAACTCGAATGCTCCTGGAGACTTCCCTGAAGATTCTCACCGACAAGAACATTGAAGTTGAGGTAGTGGAGACCGAATACCCAAGACATGCCTTTGATCTGGCCAGAACTCTTGATTTTAATGGATTTGAAGGACTCTGCGCCCTGGGTGGAGACGGTACCATGCATGAAATGGTCAACGGCCTCTTAAATCGAGAGGATTCCAAGAGAATTCCCCTTGGAATCCTGCCCGCGGGAACCGGAAATTCCTACCTATATGACCGCAATATGCTGGAACTATCTACCGTGGCTGAAAAAATTAGTGAACTCAATGTCCAGGATATTGACCTGCTGCAGGTTGATACGCAGGGCACCACCCATTACTCCTTCAATATAGTCGGTTGGGGCATGATGGCCCAGGGAAATGTTACCGCCGAGAAGCTACGATGGCTAGGTAAGCGCAGATATGATGCCGGGGCTCTATGGGAGATTGCCAAGCTTGATGCTTACCGGGCTAAGGTAAAGACCAATGGAGAGGTGTATGAATACGATATGCACTTTGTATTGGGAGCCAATACTATCCATACCGGAACCGGGATGAAAATGGCTCCTCGCGCGGTGCTCAATGACGGCTTGCTGGACCTTATCCTGGTACGAGCTGGCACTCGCCTGGATCTTCTAAAACTGTTTCCCCGTATCTTTAGCGGAGAGCATATCCATTCACCACTTCTTCAGTATCTACAAGTTAAAGAATTTGAGCTGGAAACCAAATCAGAAATGATCCTGAATCTCGATGGTGAAACCATTGGAACCACTCCCTGTAGAGTGAAAGTTCTACCAAATGATCTTCAGGTCTTGCTATAGGCAGAGCATACAATCTATGCTAAGTATAAGGTTCATTTGTTGTTGACTTTGGATCTAAGCCTATATAAGTAAGGAATTCAAGTCAGGATTGGGAGAACATGCATGTCCACTATTAACCTTCTCATAATTGAAGATAATCCGGGAGATGTTCGTCTACTTAAAGAAATGCTTGCCGCATCCAGTGAACACGGTGTACTCAGTAGACTTGAGATCGAAGTTGTAGACCGGCTTTCCGATGGCCTCCAAGTCCTGAATTCAAAGTCAATTGACATTTTGATTCTTGATCCAGGTCTGCCGGACAGTACGGGATTCGCTACCTATCAAGCAGTCAGGTCTTTGCATCCCGACCTTTCCATCATCATTGTAACAGGAAATCATGAACAGGATATCGGTCCTCAATTTGTAACCGCGGGGGCACAGGACTTTATCGTTAAGGGGTTAGCGGACCGCAGTATGATTATAGATACCGTTGTTTGTACTATTGAAAATGGACTGAAGCATGACCTGAATAAAGCCAAAGGTCGATTTCTTGCCATAACCAAAAAAAGTGAAGAAGAACGCCAAAACCCATGGATCGACTCCGCGCTGCACAATGAAGTTTTTAAAATCGCTTCCGATTTAGGCTGGACCTGCAGGAATATTGTAAGTCCTAACAGCGTTGTGGTTGATTTCGTAGTTTATAAAGAAGTCATCGGTGGAGATATTTCTCTTCTGCACCAGCAAGATCTGCAAAATCGCCCAGATGAAATGACCATAGAAGCGTTTTTGAAAACCCGGGATCCAAAAGAGATGGCAGAAGAAGAAGTCCAACATGATGAGGGAAAATAGTGCCGTTTAATCATTTGGAATCCGGTTTAACACTCCATGGATGGTGATCAAAATGGAAGGGATTTCTACACAACAAAGCCAGGGATCGATGCGTCGTCTGTACCGTGGATGGGCTGTACAGGCTGGTGCCTTTAGCCTATTACTCATCCTGACTCTCTTATGCATACCGCTCGTGAGTTTGAAAGCTGGGTCCGCATGGAATCCTTATTTTCTACGAGGATTGAGTCTCGCTTTGATCTGTAATGCCTTCTTTGGAAAACTCTTTCGATCCTGGGGCATCAATGGTGATCACGGGTATATGCCATTCATTTCTATCACTGATTTCCTACATAGTCTGATTTTATTCATTGTAGGATTTTCCGTAGTTCTCGCGTTAGTCATGCCCAGAACATAGAAAACCTGCTAAATCCTTACGAGGACCCTTCCAATTTGCTTTCCTGCCAGGATTTTCTCGATTTCAGCCGGGAGTTCCTCAAGTGTAACTTCCCGGCTCAGCCTATCAAGGTTCATAATCTTCCAATCGGTTGACAGCCTTAACCAGAGCCTCTTTCTTTTATCCATGGGATAGGTTCCAGACTCTACTCCAGCAAGGGTAACGCCCCTGAGTAAGAAGGGCATCAGACTGATATCCAGTTGATCTGAAGCTGCCAACCCGCAGGCAGCCACACATCCATAGGGTAGTGTAGAGCGAATCGCTCTGGATAAAATATCACCACCCACTGTATCCACAACTCCCTGGAAACTGGATTTCATCAGGGGTCTGTCTTTTAGCTCTAAGAATTCATCCCGCTTCAGGACCTGGGATGCACCTAATCCTTCCAAAAATGTTCCCGCTTCCTCTTTACCGGTAAGGGCTATGACTTCGAATCCCAGGGTACTCAAAAGGGCTACACTTATGCTCCCCACTCCGCCGCTAGCTCCAGTAACCAGAATCGGACCTCCCCTCTCATCAAGATCATGATCCCTGAGAATCTCATGTGAAATTGCAGCAGTGAGTCCTGCCGTCCCTAAAATCATGGACTCCCTCATTCCCAATCCTGAAGGAAGCATCACCGCCCAGTCTGCGGGAACACGAATCAGCTCTGAGAAGCCGCCATCAGTATTCATCCCCAAATCAAAGCTTGTGACAATCACTTTGTCACCGGGACTAAATCGAGAGTCCTGCGACTCTTCAACTGTACCCGCGGCATCAATGCCGGGCGTATGGGGAAATTTCCTTGTAATCCCTTTGTTACCAGAGGCACAGAGCGCGTCCTTGTAATTCAAAGAGGAATAGGCAACCCGGATCAACAGCTCCCCTGGCGGAAGCTCCTCGATGCTCCTATCACATAGCTCCATGAGAAATTTACCGTTTGCATTCTCTCTTACGACTAAAGCTTTGAAAGTCTGTGTGGACATTTTTGGATCTCCTTAAACGAGACCCAAAGTTTCCACCAAACTGCCCTGGAAGTCCAGTTCTTGACAATGAATTTTGGAAGCCAGGAGGATTCTGGTTCCCTTCCCTGACAGAGTCGAATAAAATGACCCCATCTGCTGGGAGGCAAGGCATGGCTGATTCCAAGATTCATTTGGGTACTACCAGGGTTCCGGAACTCTTCGTACAAGGAGCCCACATCGACTATTTCCAGGAAGAAGCGAATGTCGCGGGTACCAAGAATGCCCTGGCTATTGGCATAGAGCACCACAAAGCCGGAAGGCTTGAACTGGCTAATAATGTCTATGACGAAATTCTGGAAGAATTTCCCGATGATTTCAACGCACTCCACCTCATGGGTTTACTCAAGTACCAGGGCGGAGAAATAGATAAGGCCCATGAATTGATCAAAAAGTCATTGGAAATCAACTCAAGACACGCCACCGTATATAGCTCCCTAGGATTGACCTTACTCGCATTGGAAGATAAGGCTGCGGCCTTTCAGGCTTTTGGAAAGGCATTGCAAATTGACCCCAATCATATCGATGCACTGGTGCAAAGAGGGTCTCTTGCCCAGGACATGGATGATCATTCTGTTGCCATACAGTGCTTTGAAAGAGTCTTGAATTTTACCCCCCAGGATGCAGGCATCTGGTTCTCAGTCGGTCTTTCTTACCAACGGTCCTCACGCTATGGGGACGCTTCAAATTGCTATCAGAAGTGTGTGGAATTAGCACCTGAATCAGCGTTGGCATGGAATAACATTGGGAATCTATATCGAATGACGGGAGAACTTCAAGAGGCTAAAGTTGCTTATCAGAGATGCCTTGAAATCGTGCCGCATTTTCCCGAAGCATTGGCCAATCTTAGCACTGTACAACTGGACCTGCATGAGATCAATTCCGCGTATGACAGCGCTACAAAGGCACTGGAACTAGAACCCACTCTTGCTCCGGCTGTTCGTGTTCTGACTCATTTAGAATTTGAGAGAGGCAATTTCAGCCAGGCTTTACAATGGACATCCAGGAGCAGAGAACTGGAACCCGATAATCCCGATGTGCACCTGGAGTGTGGTCAGATTTTTGAAAAGCTCAACAGAATTGAAGAGGCTATTAGCTCCTTTTCAAAGACCCTGGAAATACAGCCTTTGAATCCATCCGCTCATCTTCACCTGGCAATGATTTACTCCCGCATGCAAGATTATCGGGAGGCTAAACGATGTTTTGAGACTACCCTCAAAATCCAACCCGATATGGTATCTGCCCTTGAAGGACTTGGCTCTCTCCATCGTATCCTCGGGGAGAATCAGGAAGCTCTTCAAGTTTTCCAAAAGATACTGAGTCAAGCTCCCAGGGACCCTGTCGCGAAATTTGAAACCTCTGCCCTCAGGGGAGAATTCTTAAGCTCAATCCCACTAGAGTACGTTCGCTATCTTTTTGATCCCCTTCCCATAGGATTTGAAGAAGAATCCTATAAACAAATCCAGTTTCTTGTTCCTCAAAAAATCCTCGCGGAATTTCAGAAACTTCCGCCTTTTGATGCCGTGGAAGCCGCCCTTGACCTTGGCTGTGGAAGCGGATATTCAGCCTTATCTTTCAAAGGTTTGGCCAGAAAGTGGATTGGGGTTGACCTGAGCCTGACCATGGTTAGAGAGGCCGCTGCCAGAGAGTTTTATAAGCGCATTGAGCAAACTGATATTCTGTCTTTTCTAACCCAGGAAACCAGCTCATTCGGGCTCTTCTTAGCTCTTAATGTCCTTCCCTATTTCGGCGATCTTAAACCCGTTTTCAAAGCACTGTCCAGAAGGGCAATTTTGAAGGCAAGGCTTTTGCTCAGTGCGAGAGCACTAAACGAAGGTGACTTCAAACTGGGAGCGGACCTTCGTTTTTCTCATTCTCTAAACTATCTTTTGAGTTGTGCACAAGACTCTGGCTGGAAACCTCTTTCAAAAATAGAAGCCGAGCTGAGCCAGACAGAGATTCTCGATCGAGGTCATTTGGTGATTCTAGAGTTTCAGGGCTCTTAGCAAGTTCATGAAACCAGGGAAAGCCCCATGAGGGAAGAGGAAGTCCAAACAGTTCTTAAAGTTACCTGGATTGGGTTTGCCGGCAATCTTATCCTGAGCATACTCAAGGGTATTGGCGGGTACCTGGGTCATAGCCATGCCGTGATGGCGGATGCTGTTCACAGCCTTACCGACATTGTATCGGATATTGCCATACTCATCGGAGCTCGATACTGGTCCAAGCCCGCGGACGACACTCATCCCCATGGTCATCGCAGAATTGAGACTGTGGTGACTGTAGGGATAGGAATCCTTCTCTTTCTCATCGCCACCTCTATGGCTGTTGATGGCCTGCGCAACATCCAGTCCCCCGAGGCTACGCCTCCAGGCTGGATAGCGTTCTGGGCAGCGTTTATTTCCCTGGTTGTCAAAGAAGGACTCTATCGCTATACCTACGAAGCCGGTGAAAAAATTCGATCTATAGCTCTCATAGCGAACGCCTGGCACCACCGGTCCGACGCCCTTGGCTCTATTCCAGTTCTGATAGCGGTACTGGTCGCAAAACTAAAGCCAGGATGGGAATTTGTTGATTCGGTGGGAGAAGTCCTGGTTTCTATCCTCATCTTCCAGGCCGCGTTTAAAATCATCATTCCGGGATTGAACAAACTCGTTGACGGGGGAGCCCCAGAGGAAAAGCTAACACATATTGAAGAATTGGTCCTTTGTACTGAAGGTGTAAAGTCCTTTCATAAACTTAGAACCCGTTATGTTGGCTCTCACAGCCTTGCTATCGATCTCCATATCCAGGTGGAAGGAGAGCTAAGTGTTACAGAGGGGCACGATATCTGCGGTGCGGCCAAAGCCAGAATATTGAAGGGTATCCCTGAAGTAGTGGATGTAATAGTGCATCTCGAACCGTTTGAAGAAGAGGAAGATGACGATTCAAAGGAGCTGGAGATTCCGGAATGGGAAGACAAAATGGAGAATTACTAGGTTTCTTCCTCAGGAGTCTGCCTTAGAGCTGCTTCAATTCTCTCGAGGTTTACCCTTGATTCCATATCGCCTTGAGCGGCCGCTCTTTGGAACCAGATCGCAGCCTTTTCCAGGCTTTGCTCCACCCCATCACCATTGAAATACATACGACCAAGATAAAACTGGGCTTCCAGGTCTCCTTGTTCCGCAGCACGATGAAAAAAATCCAGAGCTCTGACGGTATCCCTATCAACACCTGCTCCATCAAAAAAGATTTTTCCCAGGTTGAACTGAGCATCAATAAGCCCGCCGCCTGCCGCTAACTCTAACCAGGGGACTGCCTTGGGAACATCAGGCGGACTGATACTGAGATAACAAGTCCCAAGATAAAACTGTGCCTGTTGATTTCCTTCTTCCGCAGCCCTCTCCAGCCAGGTGATCGCAACATTGGGGTCCTTGGGAGTACCTTCCCCTTGCAGGTACATCTCTCCAAGTGAACATTGGGCCCGAACGTCACCATTCTCCGCAGCAATCTGAAAGAATTCCAGAGATTTACTCAAGTCTTTTGCGATGAGCTCGCCTTCCCGGTAGAGAGTAGCCAGGTTATATAAGGCAGCGGGCAATTTTTGCTCAGCAGCCTTTTCAAACCACGCAATTGCCTCGGGTATGTCCTTTTCAACTCCTACTCCCTGGAAAAAGCGGCCCCCTACATAGAATTGTGATTCCGGGTCACCCAACTTGGCAGCTTCGAGATACCAGTGGGTAGCCTCTTTAACATCCTGGACTCCCCCGATTCCCTGGTCAAGCATTCGGGCAAGGTTGAACTGGGCTCCCGAAAAGCCTTGTTCAGCCGCCTTTCTGAACCATTTCAGAGCCTCTGCAGAGTCCTGCTCCACACCCTTACCCTGAATGTACAAGACACCCATGGCGTATTGGGCTTCCGCAGATCCTCGCTTTACGCCTCTTTGAACGTAGTCAAGGACTGCCTGATCATCGGGTTCCGAATCATCAACTTCCATATAATTTCCAGCCTTATCAGAGGCTGACACGAAAGATAAGTATGTTCAAGCAGAAAATCCAGTCCAAGTCTGGATGATGTGGGGGGGAACCCCCGCTACAACCAGGAGCCTTTCATCCTACTCATCTTCAAACTGAGCCTCCTCGGTAGAACCGGAAAGAGCTGAGAGGGAAGAACTCCCGCCTGAGATAACCTGGGCCAGATCATCGAAATAACCAGCACCCACTTCGCGCTGATGTTTTGTGGCGGTATAGCCTCGTTCCTCTGATGCGAATTCCTGTTCTTGAAGCTCGGTATATGCTGACATTCCAAATTCTCTATACTTGGTTGCGAGATCAAAAATCCCGTAGTTGTTTGCATGAAAACCAGCCAGAGTAATGAATTGGAATTTATAACCCATCTTTCCCAATTCTTTCTGGAATTTAGCAATCGTGTCATCGTCTAAATTCTTCTTCCAATTAAACGACGGGGAGCAATTGTAAGCAAGCATCTTTCCTGGAAATTTTGCATGTACCGCGTCGGCAAATTGTTGTGCGAGCCCCAGATCAGGAGTCTTGGTTTCACACCAGATCAGATCAGCATACGGGGCATAAGACAAGGCTCGATCGATGGCCTGATCCAACCCGGGATTGGTATAGTAAAATCCCTCTCCTGTCCTCTCACCAGTCAGAAACCTTTGATCCCGCTTATCAATATCAGAGGTAATCAGGTTTGCCGCCTCCGCATCGGTTCTTGCGATAAGAACCGTGGGAACACCCAAAATATCCGCCGCGAGTCTAGAGGCTACCAGCTTGTCTATCGCATCCTGGGTTGGTACCAATACTTTTCCACCCATGTGACCGCACTTCTTGGCCGAAGCCAATTGATCTTCGAAGTGAACACCGGCCGCCCCGGCGATAACCATTCCTTTCATCAGTTCAAACGCGTTCAAGGTTCCACCGAATCCAGCCTCAGCGTCAGCGACAATTGGGATGAACCAGTCAATATCCGAACTACCTTCGGCGTGGTTGATCTGATCTGCGCGGGTCAGAGTATTGTTTAACTTCTGGACGAGTTTTGGCACACTATCAGCGGGATAAAGACTCTGGTCCGGGTACATCTGGAAGCCTTCGTTCCCATCAGCCGCGACTTGCCATCCACTAACGTAAATCGCACGGAGTTTGGCACGGGCCATCTGCATCGCCTGATTTCCGGTCAATGATCCCAGGGCATGAACATACCCATCACCATTCAGACGTCTCCATAGTTTTTCGGAGCCGATTTTAGCCAGTGTATATTCAATCTGAACCGTGCCCCTGAGCCTGACCACATCTTCGGCTGTATAAGGACGCTTAATGCCCCTCCAGCGAGAACTTTCCTGCCATTCTTTTTGAATTTTCTGAACTTGATCTTTACTACCTTCTTCAACCATCATTTTATGCTCCTCTACACCAAATGCTCATAAGCTTCCAGGGTTAAAAACTCAGAGAACTCATCTTGTACGACTATCTTTCGAAACAGCTCCGCTGCCTTAACAAAGTTCCCGTTTTCAAAAGCGTTCTCCCCAACTTCGTTTCGAATTAAACCTAATTCCTTATCAATCTCTGCATCAATCATCTCAACCGTGATACGGGTTCCATCTCCAAGTACACCCCCTGGAAAATGGAGCCACTGCCATAACTGCGCTCTGGCTATTTCTGCCGTGGCGGCATCCTCCATCAAGTGCCTGATAGCCACACAACCCTGGCCGCTAAGCCAGGAAGCCATATATCTAAGAGCAGCGCTCACATTATTTTGGATTCCTCCCGCGGTGATCTGCCCCGTGGCAGGTTTGAGTAAATCAGCCGCTTCCATACTCACATCCTCTCTCAACTTATCCAACTGGTTAGGCTGTGGCATGTGCTTGTCGAAAATTTCCGTGGCGATCGGCACGAGTGCGGGATGAGCGACCCAGGTGCCGTCATGACCGTCTCCAGCCTCACGCTCTTTATCAGCGCGAACCTTGCTCAATGCCGCTTCATTGGCCTCGGGATCACCCTTTATGGGGACCTGGGCAGCCATACCACCCATAGCATGTGCACCCCGTTTATGGCAGGTCTGGATAAGAAGCAGGGAATAAGACCTCAAGAAATGGGAGGTCATGGTTACTTCGGAGCGGTCAGGAAGAATAAATTCGGGATGCTTTTGGAACCTTTTGATAAAACTGAAGATATAATCCCAGCGTCCGCAATTGAGTCCTACAATGTGATCCCGTAACTCATAAAGAATCTCATCCATTTCAAAGGCACCCAGGATGGTTTCAATTAAAACCGTGACTCGTGTGCTGCCATGCTCAATACCAACGGCTTGTTCTGAAAAGCTCAGAACGTCTTCCCATAACCTGGCCTCAAGATGACCTTCCAATTTAGGGAGATAAAAATAAGGACCAGAACCTATCTCCAGAGCCTTTTTAGCGTTATGGAAAAAGTAGAGTCCGAAGTCAACAAAACTGGCTGACACCGGATTCCCGTCCAAAACAAGGTGCTTCTCCACCATATGCCAACCCCGTGGTCGAACAAGAAGTGTAGCGACTTCGTCTTTGAGGTTGTATTCCTTTCCTCCCGGAGCCTGAAAACTGATTGTACGGCGGATGGCATCGCGAAGATTGAGCTGACCTTCAATGCACACCTCCCAGGTAGGGCTATTGGCGTCTTCAAAATCAGCCATGAATACTTTTGCCCCTGAATTGAGGGCATTGATGACCATTTTCCTCTCGGTAGGACCTGTGATTTCAACCCTGCGATCCACCAGATCTTTTGGTGCTGGTCTGACTTTCCATTGGGAGCTTCTCACGGAGGCTGTCTCTTCTAGGAACTCTGGCATGACTCCATTATTCAATTCACCCTGTTTTTGGATTCGCTTCTGTATCAATTCCCGTCGACGAGATCCAAATCGCTGCTCCAGGTCTCTAATAAATTCGAGAGCGTCAGGAGTAAGAATTTCCTCAAAGCCCGGATTTATCGCTCCTCTAATATGAAGTCCAGACAGTGCCTGATTCATGTAATCCCCCAGTTTTTGTACTTTATTTGATACCGGAACCAGTACCAATCAATGGTTTGAGAAAGAAAAAAGGGGACTCGGAGCAAGGTCCGAAGCCCCTAAAGAAGGGCCTTAAATTAACAATACTTACAATATCTGTCAAGAGATGTCATACCGAGAAACAAACGGTAGATAAGTTCGAAGGAATATGGCCAAAATTCGCTCCTCAGAAATGAGCTAAGAAAGCTACAGATTCCTGGTTTGTCCGGGAATTCGGGCATACCAAATAGGCTTTGGCATTAAGAAGTTGGAATTATTCGGTCATAATCGGCAATCCAGCCCGGGGCTGGTATTATGGAAATCATGAAAAAGCTGGAGCTTTATTTTGCTTTTGGTTCCAATCTACTAAGCGCGCAGATGAAGGAGCGCTGCCCTTCTTCCTATCCGCTCAAACGAGTCACTTTGCCGGATTTCGAACTCTGCTTTCCCTTCCAGTCATCCAAATGGCAAGGGCGGGGCGTAGCAGGAATTCAGCGCCGCGAGAAAAAGAAAGTCAAAGGAGTCCTGTATTCGCTCTCCAAGGAATGCCTACATACTCTAGATGAATACGAGGGACATCCACTAAAGTATAGGCGCCAGAGAATTTTTGTATTTGATGAACAGGGAAGGGAACTACAGGTCTGGACCTATTTCCCCAACGATCCCGTAACAGACGCCTTCCATCCACCAAGCCCAGAGTATCTGGACAGAATCCTCAAGGGAGCTTACGAGCATAAGCTGCCCAAGTCCTACCTCGACTTCCTTCATTCTATTCCAACGGAGTAGATTCTCTAGAAAAAACTATTGGAACTACAGAACCAGAGAACTTAAGAATGAAAGGAACGGAACCAACATGCCCTCTATTCCCGGTGAATTAATTTATGGTGAGCGGAACAAAGAGTAGTCAAATTGTCCAAACTGTCCTCTCCACCAAGCGACACCTCTTTTTTATGATGGATATGCAGCCACCTGGTCTGTGTACACCACTTTCCATCTTCCGAAACAAAAGTACACCGCCCCTTATCCCGCATTGAGATCTTATGAATTAGCCTTTTAGCCAGAGATTTTCTCTTTGATCTTTTACGTGTCACGTGACATACGGCGGTTGCCTTTTTTACTTCGCTTTGTTGTTCTTGAACTCGGTTCCCAGATCTGTCCTTTTTCTCCTTTCGCTTGCTCGCTCTTTCCGCCTTACGAATCGGATCGTGTCTATCAATAGTGGTTTCAAGGGCAAAGTCCAGAACCTCCTGCAAAGAACAATCACGCCCTTCTTTAGAGCTTAGAAGGTCTTTGAGTCTTTCGAGCTTTTCTCTAGATTCTTCACAGATATCTATAGAGAGTCTTGAAGTATTCTTTGCAACAGCCCTCAGACTTTCTCGTGGAGTATGGTCGATCTTTACCGCCGCAACCTTTTGCTCAAGCTCCCTGGCATTGGAAGTTTTCACTGCTGCGATCCACTGCTCCTGGTTCTTTTGGTCAATCACAGGACAAACTTTACGAAGTTTGGACACAGAGAGATTCCCCTGACGAATCTCTTCTTTTAATGCCGGTATTTCACGGGCCTTACGTGCAACCGTTATCAGATTCGAGGTCATAGCCTCTGAATAACCGAGTTCATCACAGACATATCGAAACAAAGAAGAATGCCCGCGATGGAGATACAACCTCTTGCTATCCGCCTTTTGTAATAGATCAATAAGTCTGGCTTCTGACTTTCGATGTTCCTTTGCCTGGTACAAAATCTGATTGTGCAATTGCTCATGATTCTCGTTCATTTCAACCTCCATACTTTCAGTATAAACCCTGTTTTAATGGGGTTTTCAGAGGAGAACTGGAGAGCGTTAGAAGAGGTTTTGCACTCGAAGCATGAATCAAACTAAAGGAGGGAATCTGCCATATAAATTGGCCTTCAAAATGGGCGCAGAATTTGGAGAATTGCCCTTTGCAATTTAGGCTTTGAAAATCATGTCAAGCTGATTCCACAGGGATTTTTCAGGCCAACGAAAAGGAGCCTGTCTAATTCCTTACAATCATTTGGAATTGAACTCCTCTTATGCTAATATTCGTCCCCTTAACGGGTTGTGGCGCAGTCTGGTAGCGTACACGTCTGGGGGGCGTGGGGCCGCTGGTTCAAATCCAGTCAACCCGATATGAAAGCCGCTATTAATGCGGCTTTTCGTCATTATTGGGGACTTTTGGAAATCATTGGAATTTGGTCGACTTTCTCATTTTTAGGTTCATAGTTGCGCATATGAGCGGCGAAATGAGACTTTGACGCTATCAGACTGCGCCACAACCCTGATGGAAGGAGTCGGTAGTGGTTTTCTACGGGCAGAGGGGCAATATAAATTCTTGATATTAGTTCTTTCGAGTGAAGAGCAAATCAAGGTTTGACTTATCAATAGTGCGATGATAGAAGTCTTCCAATTCCGACCCCTCAGGCATGACTAAATCCCTATCTTTTACCTCTTCTACATAGATTTGAAGAGAATGTGCAATCTGATCTTTGGTAGAGATTGGTAATTCACTGACTTCATTTAGGAATCTATTGATGCCTCGACTTACAAAATTGGCTGGCGTATTAGTTGTTTTATGAAAACCTGGAGCAAGGATTTGATCCTCTTTATGTCCCTCATAGATTCTATCGAGGGCTTTCCCATACGCTTTTTCATTAAATGCTTCAGCGAAGAAAAACTGAGCTACATCTCTGGTTAACTGCAAGAAAAAAGGCCAACGTCTCACTCGGTATCCCAATCCTCTAAGGTATCTATCTCGCTCTTCATCATTCTTGATTTTGAAGATGTTCGCATAGTGTTGAGGTCCGTCGTATTCCCATACCGACCTTTCTTTTTCACTAGAGCAATCAACCTTGTAGTACCTTCTCTTATTAGTTGAGTCATACTGGAATCGCCTCTGGGTAGTCCACTCACCATCGGGATAAAACGCTTCACAAAGGTAACCCACATTCCGCGTTAGCGAAGTCAGTTTTTGGTATTTTTCCGTTCACTCTGAAGACTCCACGTAAAAACGCCATATTTTAGGCATTTTCTACCGATTTTGTCTGCATTCATGATTAGAATGGAGGCAAAATGCAAACCCGAAGACTTGACCACCTGGGCTTGGTAGCAAGTGAGTATGATGAACTTGAGATCGCTCAGACAATTAATCAGTTGGTTCCAAAGGAGGGTCCTAGGACCCTGATCGATCACGGAAGAATCGTAAAGGCCATGGTTCTCAACGGGCTTGGGTTCGTCTCCCAGCCCCTGTACCTCGTCCCGGAGTTTTTTGAATCCAAACCGGTAGAGTTGCTTTTGGGAGATGATGTCAGCGCTGAGATGCTAAACGATGACACCCTGGGTCGTAGTCTGGACGCCCTCTCCGATTGTGGGGTAACGGAGGCTTTTGCCGCAGTGGCCACAAGGGCAGTCAAGAAACTTGGAATTGAAGCGGTACGTGGTCATTGTGACAATACGTCCTTACATGTTCATGGAGACTACAAAGTTTGTGAGTCTGAGGATTACCATTCGGTAAAACTCGCCAGAGGCTATAGCCGCGACCACAGGCCGGACCTCAAGCAGGTTGGCCTGGCTCTTATCACAGAACATCGCTCCCGAATTCCAATATTGATGAAACCTCTGAATGGAAATTCAAACGATGGACCAGAGTTTGGAAAACTTGTTCAGGAGCACATTCGCAACCTGAATCCCACGGTGGAGTTGGAAACCCTTATAGCCGACTGTGCTTTATTTACGAAGTCAAACCTGGATCTTCTCAATGAATCCGGACTTCGCTTTGTTACCAGGGTACCGAGGACTTTCAAATTTGTGGAAGAGTTGGTGGAGAGGGCAATGGATTGCAATGAACCTTTGGATCTCACAGATGGCCACCAGGGATATGAGGAAATGCTCGAAGTCAATGGCCACAAGATCCGGGCTCTGGCAGTACGTTCCAAGGAATTTTTGGACTCCGACAGGAAGTCCGTTACAAAATCGCTACTGAAGAATAGTAACCGCGAACTCAAGGCTCTTAAGGGCCTTCGTGCCATGCGTTTCGCCTGTGAGGAGGACGCGCAGGAAGCCTTGGATAGCTTCCGCAACTCAAATCCATCCCTTGAATTACATGGCATCTTTGTGGATGGAGAGCCAACCTACAGCAAGAGGGGACGGCCAGCGAACGATGAATGCCCGGATGATTTCAAGTTCTTTATACGAGCCAGACCAGCGATGAGTCTCAATACATACGGGAGCAACCTGGAGAAGCGAGGCTGGTTTGTCCTGGCCACAAACCATCTGGAATCACCGGAGTTTTCGGCAAGTGCGATCCTTTCTTTATACCGCGAGCAGTGGATTGCTGAAAGTGGGTTTCGCTTCCTCAAATCTCCAGAGTTCATGACTTCTTCCCTTTATCTGAAATCACCCAAAAGGATTGAGGCACTGCTGATGGTAATGACGCTATGTCTCCTGGTTTATGCAGCGCTGGAATACCGCATTCGCAAGACTTTGAAGGAAAAGGGGCAAACCTTCCCGGATCAAAAAGGCAAACCAACGCCGAAACCTACGGCCCGATGGGTTTTTCATGCGTTTTCGGGCATTGATCTCTTGCTAATGGAAAGCAAGCGTATAATTCTCAATCTTAAAGATAGACACACGGCCCTGCTAAGCGTGCTAGGACCCCCGTATGAAAAATACTATTTTCGAGAAACCTAAACGCGGAATGTGGGAGGTAAAGAAGCTTCTTTTCATTCATCTCTGGGATTTTTTTTACCATCAAAGTCTCCTTTGTTGAAAATTATCTGATCAAAATCTTATAGATGAACAGAGTTACGTCGCTTCCATCTTCAGCGTAATAATTAAACCGTAGTTTTGATGTCTCTGGGGTGGCTTGCATAAAATGTTCATGTTCAATTGTATCGAACACGACAACATCAGTTACGATTCCAAGTTCACCTCCGGATTTCAGTTGATGAATTTGTTTATCAGTACCGAGTGCTAAAGCCCCAATCTCTGTTGTTGAAGTGATTTCACCTTCTCTTATACTGTTCAGTACTTCCTCACCTAATCCACCAAACTGTACATCTGGTTCCTGATCGGGCGCAACTACACTGTTTTGGAGAAATGCCTCATTAGTAAACGCTTTCGTATCTACAGCCCCTTGGGAGGCAAGTAAGCCAAAGGCCAGCATGTACTCTGTGAAGTTCACCTTAAGATCAAGTTCAACAGCTGATTGCTGTGAAATCGAAAGAGCTACCCGTTCCAGTACATACGATGCTTGGAAACTGCCTGTACCTAAAGGACTGTTTTGGCTCACCATGCGGTGAAAGGGAGAGATATCAATTACCGTCCACCCTCCTCCCTGGTTTGTCATGCCACATTTCACACTAACTGAATAACTCATACTAGAGGGCTTCAGCCAGTAGACACCATCCCCCTTCGAAGCTCCTTTCTCAAGAATCTCTTTACAAGAGGTTGCAGGATTTGTAGGGGCTGACCCAATTGTGGAAACGGGCATATCCACAGCACTATCTACTTTGATCCAGTAACTCTGACTTGCTGAGATGGAATCCAACTGTGGATAAAGAGGAGCTAACAATTCCTGGTCAGAAATTTCCCTGGCAGCTCCATACCATAATCCGTTTTCATAACCCCAGATCACTCGAATATCTGGGTACGATTGGAAAAAGGTGCTGATCTGAGAGGAAACCGTACTTGTCCACAGATTCCATCCTATATCGAGGGTATTAGCCCAGGATACGCTACTAGATAACAGAACTGATAGGAGAGTAATCTTGAGACTTTTCATGGAAGCAACCTAACTGCGAATATGAAATTATTTCGGTGAAGCCTACTCCAATCAGCCCCAATTCCGCAATTTCCTGAAGCTAGTAAATCCTGGAGATTCTAAGCAATCTAGGATCGACTTCGCTGGAACTAAGAACGGGTAACTTTAGTTGCTCTGGTGGATTTCCAGCACGAATATCTTGAGATCTGCTGTGACACAGCCACAACAGGGGTAACGAGGCTAGCTCAAGATATTTATGCGGCGCTCAGACACTGACAAACGAAATGGCCTTTACAAACCTGCCAAATACCTCATGAAAGGTCTTAACCTTATCTAGTAGCCATCTATGTTGCTGCAACCACTCGTTTTCATTTGTTACATCACCTTCAGTTACGAGCTTGATTCTACTCGCTTTTTTACCAGGTAATTCCTCCCACACCAATTCTTCGGATATAGCAGTTTCGATTTCATCACGTTTCTCGTAAAGTGCTCTAAACAAAGGCTTTGAGTTAGGGATATATAATTCACAAGTCAGCTGTGCCGATTGGGAATTGACTGATACACCCAGATGAGCATTTGAAGAGCCAAGACTAATATCATACCAATGTTGAGGTTGTGGTTTCCTCAATTTGATCTTCCCCTTATTTTGACTGGCATATTCATTGAATCTGGACCAAAAGTTTAACTGCAAGAGCTTCATATCTGACAACTCACTAGATCCTGTGGCCTGTTTAATCGCCTTTGCCCAGTCATTTGGCTTAGCAATGATCTGAAATTTTGGGGCACATGGAGAATCGCCAATTCTCCAAACCTCCATTTGGATCGCAAAAAAATTAATATTTTGATCGGTATGCTCATTCAGCCAGTCGACCGCCTGATGATGCTCTTCCCTAACGCTCTTCACTATCCATACAATGATTTCTGCATCCACTCCTGAAGCATAGGTTATGATTTTACCTAGATGGTCGTGGTCGGTTACTTCAAGCTGATTTTCAATTACAATTTTTCTACCTGAATGTTCTTCCTCAGCTAAAATATCAACGTTAAAACTACCGACCTTAGATTCTGTCTCTATCAAAGAAATATCAATTCCAATTTCGTCGCTGAGTAAATCAAGATTCTCAGGCTTGGCAAGCCATTGAGTGAAGTCGAGTGCCTCATGCTTCCAAACTTCTCTCAAATCTACTTTTTTAAGTCT